>Ga0256824_10000171_pt1 | contig 23179 bp, 23 predicted proteins | sample CV67metaG_FD_191570 | JGI IMG/M metagenome (GOLD analysis project Ga0256824, IMG submission 191570) | Hydrothermal vent microbial communities from East Pacific Rise, Pacific Ocean - CV67 | ecosystem: Environmental > Aquatic > Marine > Hydrothermal vents | place: Pacific Ocean: East Pacific Rise...
TAGTAGAAGGGGCTGTAAAAAATGATGCTGATGCATTACTTGAGAAGAGAAGGGAAAGAGCCATTAAGGCAGTTGCTATTTTGAGTTTCATCCATTATTTCCTTGAAATATTTATATTGGATGAAATTATAGCGAGCACTATATATAAGGTAACTTAATAACTTTAATAAGCTACGAATTTTCTGCCATTAGCTCAACTTCACTTACAAATCTATCTACAAGCTCTTTTTCATCAAGGTTAGCTACAACTTCGCCTTTGACCATAACAAGACCTTTACCTTTGCCGTAAGCTATGGCTACATCTGCATGAGCGGCTTCACCAATGGCATTGACAACACAGCCCATAACTGAGACATTTAGAGGTGTTTTTATGTGTGCAGTACGGCGTTCAATCTCTGCAACAGCACTCACAAGGTCAGCTTCTATACGTCCACATGTTGGACAAGAGATGATGTTAAGACCATCAGGCATAGCACCGCTATCTTTTAAAATAGCACGAGCCACGTTGATCTCCTCTTCTAACTCTCCTGTAATACTCACACGCATAGTATCGCCAATACCATCAAGTAGGAGTGTCCCAAGACCTATGGCACTTTTTACCGTTGCATGAAAGAGTGTTCCCGCTTCTGTAACACCAAGGTGAAAAGGGTAGTGGTTTTTAGGGCGAAGAAGTCTGTAGGCATCTACAGTTCGTCCAACATCACTCGCTTTGAGACTGATTTTAATATCATCAAAACCTAAATCTTCTAAAAACTTAATGTTGTACTCTGCGGAGGCTACCATGCCCTCAGCAGTTTGACCATACTTGTTCTCAAACTCTTTTTCTAAGCTTCCCGCATTAACACCTATGCGAATAGGAAGAGAGCGCTCTTGACATGCTTTTACTATCTCTTTTATGCGAGATTTATCCCCGATATTTCCAGGGTTAAAACGGATACAATCAACAGACTCTGCGGCAATGAGTGCTAGTTTATAGTTATAGTGAATATCTGCAATAAGAGGAAGTTCAATACATTCTTTAATCGCTTTTAATGCATGAGCATCTTTAAGTTCAGGAACAGCTACACGGACAATATCGCAACCTGCAAAGTGTAAGCGTTTTATCTGCTCTACAGTAGCATCGACATCGTGTGTATTGGAGTAGGTCATCGACTGTGTAGAGATTGGTGCATCACCACCAACCGCTACATTACCGACATATATTTTTTTAGTTGGGACTCTTTTAATCATAAAGTGATTTTAGCCACTTTGGTCTAAAAAAGTGCTTATCTCTCAAGTGATTTTATAATTTAACTGTATGTGCAGCCGCAACATCTTCATGAGTTTCATCTTTTACAGCATGTGCATCATCGTGAGCAGCCGCAACATCTTCATGAACTTCGTCTCTTACAGCATGTGCATCATCGTGAGCAGCTGCAACATCTTCATGAACTTCGTCTCTTACAGCATGTGCATCATCGTGAGCAGCCGCAACATCTTCATGAACTTCGTCTCTTACAGCATGTGCATCATCGTGTGCAGCCGCAACATCTTCATGAGTTTCATCTTTTACAGCATGTGCATCATCGTGAGCAGCCGCAACATCTTCATGAACTTCGTCTCTTACAGCATGTGCATCATCGTGTGCTGCTGTAACATCTTCATGTGCACTTGGGTATTCAGGGTGACAATATTCATCACCTAAAACACAACACCCTTCTGTTACACCCATTCTTTTGAGACCTTTATCAAAAGAGTAGTAATGGCTATAACTTCCATCTCTTAAAAATTCAAAGGCTGTTACTACATCGCTTGCATTAGAATCTTGAGCTAATTGTATATCTGTATTTAAATCATTAATATCCACAACTTCAACCATACATCCAACTTCTAAAGCATCTTGCTTTGACTGAACACCTTTTGCAATAAGTGTGTCATATAAATTTTGTATAGCCTCAATACTGTATTGGCCTGATGGCATATCAATTACATTTGTATCGATATTTGCTAAGTTGTTAAGTGTTACATTTGTAAAATCACTTACATCGGTAATATATTTTTGTACCAATAGTTGTACTGTTTGTATGTGAATAGCTTCTGATTTTGTAGCGATATTTGTAAGTTGTTTAATCTCTATACCTGTTGTTAGGTGTGTGTTGTATAGAGAATTATAGACATCATAAGCGAGTCTCTCTTCATTACCCATATAAGCTAAAGCATTCTTTGTTTCTTGGGTTAGAGTACTAGCAGGTGTAAGAAGTGCATCTCTTAAAGCTGATGGAATTTTTTCTACTTCTGCAATATTTTGAACAAGTTGTGTTGTCTCCTCTAAGTGTTCTATAGAAGCATTCTCTTCTATAAGAGTTATGTTAGCATCACTTGCATAGGCATCTATATCATCTGCATTAAACTCAACTTCTAGTGCAAATTGTTCTTTAATTACATCTCTAATTTTAATACCATTTTGAGTGTTATTATCCTCATCACACGATTGCAAAAACCTTGCCATAGCTACAACTTCACTGTTAACTGTCTCTGTTCTTGGCACTCCAACTAGATCTTGAGGAAATATCTGTCTGTCTGATGTCATAGTATCAATTTGTCCGAGTTTAAGACCTGCTAGTTTAAACTCAATAGGAAGGGAAGAACACTCAAATGAACCATTAGCATCTGTAATACCTTGAGTACCATCGCCACAAATATAATCTACATTTTGGACATAATTATCAACTAATTGACCTGATACTGAGCTTGATAACTCAGTTGCAGTATCACTAGTGCCACAACCACTTAAAAGAAGGGCACCTGTAAGAGCAGAGAGTAAGATAATTTTTTTATTAAATTGTAACATTTTGAATCCTTTGTCTTTAATAAGTGAATTGTAGACAAAGAGTGTTAGTTGAGTGTAAGCGCCTTGAGATTGAGGGAAAATGTTGTACCTTTATTGACTTGGCTCTCTAATGATATAGGAATTTGAAGCTCTTCACAGAGCTTGTGTACTATATGGAGTCCAATCCCAATACCTCTAGCCTGCTCTTTATAAAATCTATCAAAGACTCTTTTAGGATTTTGAATACCTTTACCTGTGTCTTGGATTTTAAGGGTTTTATTTTGGAGTGTAAGTGTAACTAAGCCATCTTTTTTATTGTATTTTGCAGCATTTGTTAAGAGGTTGTCAATGACTCTTATAAAGGCTTCTCTATTTGTGTGAATTGTTATGTGGGGTACTTCAACACTAAAGTGAATGTCTCTATATATTTTATCTATAAATAGAACTCTCTCATTTAGAAGTGCCAACAGTTCAAAAGACTCTTTTTGCGCAGCATGGTTTATAAGGTAGGTTCGTAAGTTAGATTGTAAACTTAAAATTGTTTCGACACTTCTTTCCATTCTATCAAGTTTACTATTTTTCCCAAGAGAGCTTTTAAGCATAGAGATGTTCAGACGCAGTGTTGCAAGTGGTGTGTTGAAATCGTGAAGAATATCTTTTATAAACTCTTCGGTCATACTCAGTGCATTTTTAAAAGGGGAGAGGGCATAGAGTGAGAAGAGTAGTGAGAGTAATATAAGGACAAATGTAACGACGATAAACTTTATTGTAAGTTCATACTGAAGATCATCAATAAGCTTAGAGTACTCTTTTTTAGGAAGATAAATTTCAAGAGCATTTTGGGTTGAACCAGGAATGGAGAAGTAGGTACTTACTCTCTTTTGTGTTTTATGGAGTTTGTAAAATTTACTCTCTTGAAGGGGTGCAAAATCTATGGTGTACTCTTCGCATGAGAGGTTAAAACTACAGATACTCATCTGTGAAAAGAGTGTTGCATCAAGGTTATGAAGCTCTTTTTTATAATCTACAAAAAAAAGAGCACTTACAAGTAAAAGCTGCGATATGAAAAAAAGAAAAAAACTTTTAAGAAGAGACTCTAATTCAACTTTTTTCAAGCATATATCCTATGGAACGTATGTTTTTAAGTTGCACACCTGTAGTCTGTCTGAATTTATTGAGGGCAACTCGAAGGGCTGCATCTGAAGGCTGTAGTAGGCAATCCATTAAGATTGACTTATCTAACACTTGACCAATATTTGTAAAAAATATATCACAAAGAGACTCTTGGACTTCTCCTAAAGGAACTATCTTTTCATCTATATAGAGCTCTTTTGTTTTTGGATGGTACACAATGTTGTTGTAGTGAATCACTTGTAGATTTTGTGTAAACTTTGCATTAACACGTATGAGTAATTCCTCTGGAAAAAAAGGTTTTTTTATATAATCATCTGCCCCAATCTCAAAAGCTTTAGCAATAGAATTTAAATCTATAAGTGCACTAATAAATATAGCTGGAGTTGTATCATCGGCTTCTCGAAGCGCTTGTAGAATCTCTAAACCACTCATATCCGGAACATTAATGTCAAAGATATAGAGTGCATAGCTATTGTTAAAAGATGCTTCTATCGCATCATTACCACGTTGGACTATATCTACACTGTAACCGCTCTCTTGTAAAAGCTCTCCTATTGTTTGTGCTAATTCATAATCATCTTCAAGTAGAAGGATTGCACTCATAAGTTCTGCTTTTTCAAAAGAGATATCCTAAGCGCAGAGAGAGGTAGTGTTTACTTGCACTATCGCTCAGACCATAAGCATAAGAGAGGGTAGTAAAGTACTCTTGGTTAATGGAGTAGTAACCATAGAGTGAAAGTGTCTCAATGTCTTCTATAGTAGTATATATACTGTTACTTGTATTGTAAGCACTGCTAAGATAAAAAGAGTCATTGATGTAATAACCAAGTCCTAAACTCATTGCTGATGTATTTTGGTAACTAACAGACTCTGTGCTATTGTTATCTAAATAAGAGAAGTCATCATCGTTTATAATAGTGTAGAGATAAGAGGCAAATAAATTTACACTTTCGAATTGGTAGCTCAGACTTAGTTGTGCTGAGTAGTCGAGGTTGTTGTTTTCAAATGCTGCTTCATATGTTGGTAAAACCAAACCAAACCCTACTCTTACTAAGAGTGAATCAAGAGGTGTAAGATTGTAAAATGTTGAAATAAATGTATCGTTAAAACCACTATCGCTATAGTCACCTCCAGCGGTACTAAAGTAAGAGGTTGCTAATTGTAAAGAGAAATTTTTGTAGTAGTAATCGAACTGTAAAGATGAAGAGAGTGTATCTGTTTGGTTGAGTGTTTTATAGTCTGATTCAGAGTAACTAGCACCTATAATAAAATCAAATTTATGAGGAGATGTGAGCGATTTAATACTACAGCCATTAATATCTACAAGTTCGCTAAAGGGAGTATTTGGACATCTGTCTAATGAGTTTTGCACACCATCTAAATCACTATCTTCATAGGCTAAGAGCAGTGTTGCTAAAAACAGAAGTACTAGAGAGAGAGTTTTTTTCATATTAGACTCTTAATGAAATATTCTTGGATGAAAATTACCATTCATTCCACTTTCAATTGATTTTGGAGATACTTGACCTTGAACATGTTGTTGATTCATATTTTGATAAGTCATCACACTATCATTGGCCTGTATCTGATGCATCTGTTGTTGCATAGTCGCTGTTTTATCCGCAGGTATGTCTGTATTCATATTTTTCTGTATAGATTTAATCGCGCTTATACGCTCTTTTTGGTTCATATGTGCCACTTTTAACTTAAATGCATTCATGAGTTTTACTCGCTCACTCGCAGGTGCATTTTTTATTTTTTGTATCTGGGCATCAATATCTGTCTGGTTGATACTTTGTGCAAACAGCAAAGAACCAAAAAGGAGTAGTGTCAAATATTTTTTCATGTGATCTTCCTATTACTTACGTAAACACCATTATGACAGAAAAAAGTTAGCGAAGAGTTTGTTCGCTAACTTTTAAAATTTAAGTGTAAAGTTTGTGTAGAAGTAACGCCCTGGTTCATTCATAAGCATAACATCATCACTACCACCAGAAGTTACAAGAATTAGGTCTGCATAAGTATTACTTGCTGCATAAGTCTCATCTAAAATGTTGTTAACCCCAACACTTAAAAGCATATTTCTGTTAAATGTATGCTCAACTTTTAGGTTAATAACACTCCAAGAATCAAGCTCTTGCTCTCCATTATCACTATCTATATCACTCCATTTATCTGAAGCTTGTAGCTCTAGGGTTGCTGTTGAGTTATTCATATACTCATAATTAAGGGCAATATTTCCACGAAGTGGTGCCATATCTGCTAAGTCAGTATCTGTCTGGTTTTGCATCGCTTCATCTTTTGTACCACGTTTGTAAGATGCACCCATGTCTACAGTAATATCATCTGTAGCATATACAGAAGCACTAAGCTCTGCACCATATACAGTTGCATCGATATTTTCAAAGGCATGGTAAGGAAGTCCAGCTAAATTTTTAAGAGATTTGTTATAGTAGATATAATCAGCGAGCATTGAGTAAAAAGCTTTGATTTTAAAGTCAAAACTTTCACTCTGTGTTTCATATCCAAAGTCAATCTCTCTATTTGTAGTCTGGTCTAAGTCTGGAGTACCAGTTTGGTTCCCTTTTGAGCCTCTAAAGTAGAGCTCTCTAGCATCTGGGACACGAGATGCCTGTCCAGCACCAAAAAAGAGTCTGTTTTCTTGGTTGAGGTTGTATGAGACAAACATATTTGCACTTAATGCTGTGTAGTCATTGGACTGAAGTGTTGCATGGGTAATCTCTGTCGAGTCATATCTAGCACCAAAACTTACATCAAAATCTCCATGAGTTGCATTAACTTTAACAAATGCTGCAATATTGTCAGTTTTAGAGTCATCTATACTTTTTGAACTACCACCAAGAGGAGCACCGCTCAGTGTTTTATAGTAGTTTCCATCCCAAGTTCTTTTGCTACCATCAAGGCCAAGTAGAACCTCATGGTCAGCGACTAAGAGAGTATTTTTAAGTTTTAAACCCTCCATAGAAGTTGTTAAATGATTTGTTACATCGAGTGCCATTGCAGATTTTCTATAGGATGTTGCCATAGGGTGGTCAACATCTGTGTAGTAGTACTGAAGATTGAGGTTTGCATAAGTATCTGTGAGTCTATCCACGTTGTACTCAACACTGTATATGTTAGAGTCATCATAGATAGCATCCATTTTAGAGTTACCATAAAGTACATTGTCACTTCTATTTTTCGTCATACTCAAACGTAGCTCTTGGTCATCTGTGACACTTACAAAAACTTTAGCCATCACACTGTTTTTAGTGTAGGCTTTCATATCTCTGTATTTATCTTGGTATTTTACCCCTTGAAGTGTTGGTATACTTCCTGCATAGTTATCTACTTGGTCTGCAATTGTATTTCCATCACCATCTTTATACTGTCCACTTGTCTCAGTTGTAGCACTTACAAGAGCACGAACAGTATCATTTCCACCACTTACAGTAAAACCTATTTTTTTATAATCCCAGCTTCCCATACCAGCAGTCATTTCACCATGCACATCTTTAGAGGGTTTTTTAGTTTTTATTTTAATTCCACCACTCATTGTTCCAAATGTCTCTACATCGTAAGGTCCCTCTATAACTTCTACTTCATCGATTTGTGAAGCGAGTACATGAGAGATAGGTGGGTCCATTCTATTTACACAAGCACCACAAACTTTAGTACCGTCAACTTCTATGGAGATATTGTCACGTTTTTGACCACGAATGAAAACATCATTAGCAATACCACTACGACGAGACATATCTATACTTGGTACCGTTGTACTGAGTGCTTGAGCCAAATCGGCTGATGTTTGTGCTTTTTGACTTACCTCTGTAATGAGTGTTGATTCTACATTTATGGACTCTAATTTCAGTTCTGCAGCTTGCATAGATGCTAGTGCAATAAAAGAGAGGGGAATTATTCTTTTCATAAAAAAACCTTAATAATTAATATTAGTAAATAGTATAAAGATTTTGTTACAAAAGTGTTAATTTATTGGTAAATCTTAGATAAAATAGTATTTATGAGTAAAATTGAAAAAATAAAACGGACAATTATTATAGCTTTAGGGTTTGGACTCGCGACTTACCTTATTATGAGTGGTATGGCTATTTTAGAGAAGTAAGCTCCACTCCCTTGGCAAAGTTCATTGTAACGCAGTGGAGTGAGCCGTGCTGACGTACCAGTACAGAGCAGTCAATACCAACAACCTCTCTCTCTTTAAAAGTTTCTCTAAAAATTCTAAGCGCTTCTTCATCCTCTTTTACACCATAAGTTGGAACAAGAACAGCACCATTGACAAAAAGAAAATTTGCATAGGTTGCAGGGAGTCTCTCATTGTCATAGTAAAGGGGTGAGGGCAGAGGGAGTGGGATGAGTTTGTAGTTATGAGTCTGTGCAATACTCTGTAACTCTTTTTCCATTAAAGAAAGTGTTTCATAGTGCTCATCCTCTCTATTTTGGCATATTACATACATCACCACGTTGGAGTCAATAAAGCGGGCTAAAGTATCTATGTGTGAGTCGGTATCGTCTCCTACAAGGTAACCATGTTTGAGGTAGAGAACCTCTTTGAGTCCAAAAATCTCTTTGAGCCTTTGCTCTCTTTGAACCACGTTGAGAGTGCTATTTCTGTTGGGGTTATTCATACAGGTTGCAGTTGTTAAAAGTGTACCCGCACCATTACTCTCTATAGCACCACCCTCTAAAGTGTACTCCACGTTGAGAAGTTCTGCGGAGTAGTTAGTAGAGAGGGCTTGGCTCATTTGGTTGTCTTTAGATGCTTCGAATTTTCCACCCCATGCACTAAAATCAAAGTTAAGAAGCTTTACAACACCATTTTCGTGTATGCTAATAACTGAGCAATCTCTCGCCCAAGTATCGTTAGTTTCGTACTCTACAAAGTAGAGATTAGTATGGTCTGAAAAAAGTCTCTCAACGTGGTTCTTGTCTGCACAAACTACTAAACATTTCTGAAACTTTTTTACCACATTGATAATGTTTATGAATGTACTTTTCGCTTCTTCTAAGTACTCAACCCAGTCAGTTCTTGCATGAGGAAAAATAATTTGTGTAAAACTTTGTGCTTCAAACTCCGCAATTAATCTTTTCATAGTGTATAATTTCCTTATGGCTTACATAACTTTAAATAAAAAACATTTTTTTAATAACCTTGATATTATCACAAAACAGACTCAAAGCAAAGAAAAAATAGCCCTTGTTTTAAAAGATAATGCATATGGTCATGGGATTGTCGAAGTGGCAACTATGGCAAAAGAGTACGGTATAACTAAAGCAGTAGTACAAAACTACAGTGAAGCAAAAATTGTTGAGGAATTTTTTGAGTATATCTTGGTTCTTGCAGATTTACCTCAAGAGCCCTCCTCAAAAATACGATATGCTATAAATGATCTCAACGTGGTTACGAAACTCCCTCGTGGCACATTAGTAGAGTTAAAAGTTGATACTGGTATGCATAGAAATGGCATAGCAATAAATGAGCTTGCTACCACGTTGAGAGCCATAAAAGAGCAAGGTTTAGAACTAGAGGCTATTTTTACCCATCATAGAAATGCAGATGAGTTGACATCGGAATGGTTTTGGCAAAATGTGCAGTTTGCACAAGTAAAAGAAGAAGCGGCTTCAGTAGCTAAAGAGTTAGGGTTTAGTACGTTGAGGTTTCACTCTAGTAACTCTGCATCTCTGTTTCGGTTTAAAGAGTTTAGTGAGGATATGGCAAGAGTTGGTATCGCAGCTTATGGCTGTATGAAACTTCCTAGCTCTCTCAACGTGGATGGCTTCAGAGCTATTTTATCACTTTATGGAAAAAAAATCTCTTCTAGAAAACTCTTCAAAGGTGAGAGAGTAGGGTATGGAGCCACGTTCAAGACAGAAAAAGAGTGCCAAGTAAGTACTTATGATTTTGGGTATGGGGATGGATTTTTAAGAGTCTGTTCAAACTCTTATGAGACACCGCTTGGGGTAAAAATTGCAGGAAGAGTCTCTATGGACAGCAGCTCATTTGTATCCTCTGAAGATGAGTTGCTTATTTTTGATGATGCTTCAGTTGTAGCACCTTTTGCTGCAACTATTAGTTATGAAGTTTTAACCTCATTAAAAGCAGCTATAAAGCGCAGAGTTATTTAGTCCCAATCACTATTTAGCTCTGGTTGGGGTTTACCTATGTAGTACCCTTGAACGTAGTCAACACCCATTTTTTGGAGCATCTCTAAAGCATCTTTATCTTCAACAAACTCAGCAATCGTTTTAAGACCAAGACTTGATGCAAAGTTGATAATGGTTTTTGTGATAACTCTGGAGTTATTGTCTGTGGTGATAAACTTCACTAAAGAACCATCAATTTTAATATAATCAATATTTAACTCCAAGATATGTGCAAAGTTAGAGTACCCACTTCCAAAATCATCTATGGCTATTCTACATCCATACTTTTTAACTATTTTTATAAAATCTTTTAACTCTTCATAATTTCCAATTTTGTCACTCTCTAAAATCTCAAAAACTACTTTTTGAGGATGAGGAAACTCTTGAAGACTTTTTATAATAAAATCAAAAGTACTTTGGTTTAGTACATCATCAATGGAGAGGTTAATAGAGAACTCAAAACCTTTATCTCTGAAAAAATCAAACGATTTGCTTATCATTGCTTGTGTAATCTTAGGGTATAGTTTTGATTTCATCGCTACATCTAGGAACATATATGGGGCGATTGTTGTTCCATCATCTTGAACAATTCTCACAAGTGCTTCATATTTCTCAATTTTTTGAGTATGAACATTGTAGATAGGTTGAAAGAAAGGGGTGAAATTGTCTTTTTCAATGGAGTCTTTAATAAGAGTCACACCCTCAATATTTTGAGTTATAAAAGCACTGCTATCTATATCTTTACAGTAAGTCACTATATCTTGTTTATCACTTTTTGAGACCTTAAGTGCCATATCTGCTTTTGCCATTATTGGCTCTTCGTTAGAGGCTATTCCACAGCTAAGGGCAACAAAAATAGCATTCTCTTTTGTATTGATTTGAGTTTTTATAATAGTCTGGATAATTTTTGTAACACTATCTACAAACTCTCTATTCGTGATTTTTATTGTGGTGAAGATGGCAAATTCATCACTAGGAAGTTTATAGACGACATACTCTTGTGCAACTGAGGTTTTATAGATACTCATGGCTACACTTTTTAAAATTTCATCGCCTACTTCGTGTCCATAAAAATCATTAATATCTTTAAAGCTGTCTATATTAAGAAGTGCTAGGTGCATAGAGGAAGAGCGTTTTCGTTTTTGAATATCTTCTATAAGCTTTCTTCTATTTGGCAGTGATGTTAAGCCATCTGTAATAAGAAGATTTTGCAACTCTTTTGTTTTGTCTTTTACGGTTAATTCTAGGACAGTGTTGAAGCGTCTTGTTCTTTTAAAAATATAGAAGATAATAATAAAAAGTAGAATAAAAAGAAACAGGTCATAAAATACTGCATCCAAAAATGAAGAAAAAAAGTATTTTTCTATATTTTTGGTAGGTACTTTAATGCTTAAAATACCTCGAAGTTCACCTATTTTATAATCGTAAGAGTTCTCATAACGATTTTGTATAAACAGAGGTGCATTCTCTTTTTTTCCATGACAAGCAAGACATTTTTGTTCAATCCTTAAAACTTTCGCATACTGATAAAACTGAGGATTTTCATCACTGAAGTATTCAATTGCATCTACATGAGAGTTAAAGTATTTTATAGCTTTTAGTTCATCTCTGTCCGCACTGTTTTTTGGGTTTCTTGCTCTATCTGAAACAGTCTGTATAGTTATGTTAAATGGATTGTCTTGTGAAAAAGCTTTTGAGATAGGTCTAGAGCTAAAAGCGGGGAGTGCCACCAATGTTTTTTCATTGAGTGGAAGAGTTTTATTTATAAAAAGTTTTTGGTAGTAGTTTCTGTGTTGCATTGCATAAGCACCAAGTGCTTTAGCTTCTTGTTGCGCAAATTCATGTTCTTGTGACTTGGTTCCATAATAAGAATAGATAATCCTCAAAAGAATCACAAAAAGAAAAAGTACGGGAATAATAAAGAGTGAACGCTTACTTAATACTTGATTCATGCTTACATACTACCTAAGTTGAGATTAGTACTTTATTAATATATATTTACTAAAGCACTCTTCGTATCTGCCAATATCGCTTTTTATAATACGGTTTATCTATATCGGTAATTATTACACCACGTTTAGTAGATGAGTGAAGAAATTTCCCCTTTTCTATAACAACACCTGAATGTCTCACATTGTAACCTGTTTTAAAGAGGATAATATCTCCTGGCTTGGCATCTCTTTTGTCCACTCTGTAACCAATTTTTGCCTGATCTTTGGTCGTTCTAGGAATATCTTTATGAAAAGAGTTTTTATAAATCGCTTGAACTAATGCTGAACAGTCAATACCGCTTGTACTCTGCCCACCATATTGGTAACGGGTATGGCTATATTTTTTATACTCTTTATAGAGAAGTGCTGTTGTTGTATTGTCACTTTTATAGGCAGGAGCAATAGTCCTTTTATGGGGATTGAGCCCTCTTGTAGAACAGGCTGAGAAAAAAAGTAATAAAGCTACTATAGGGAGTTTTACAAACATATTATACAAGTTCTATGAGTTGGTCTTAATAACTGCATTGGAGTATATTACACCATCAATACTAAGTTTTGCTAACTCTTCGATTTCGCTATCATCTTCGATTTTAACTAAGATTTTTGCATCAAACAGGTACTCATTCGCAATATGCTGTGCATCAAGCATTAACTCTTTAGTGACAATTATAAAAGAGGCACTAAGGGCAGAGGCATAGACAAGTTCAGTGATACTGTTTACCTGCAGGGCAAAAGGGAGCCCATTGACTCTAAGATGCTCAATAATATCTAAGTTCTCCTCTTTGAATTCTAAAAAAAGAGTAGAAGAGGGAGGGGTGTTACTAATGGCATCAATATTTACAACGTGGTAGAAGTTGTTACTCGGTATAAACCTATGCCCATAAATAATCATTGTGCCTTTTCCAAGCACTCTTGAGAACAGTAATAAGAAGAGCCACTGAGAATTGAGTCGCCAACTTCGGCATAAATACCACAAGTTTTACACTCGACCATATCGTTACTTTGTAGCTTCTCTTTTGCTTTTTTATATTTATTGTTTTTAAGAGGTTTTTTCTTTATAAATAGGAAGTATACAACAGCTATAACAGCTATGATTAGAAGAAGTTTGAGTATCATTTAATTGCCTTTCATAAGTAGGTAGTGTCTATTTTTAGTTTTAATAACTTGGTGTTCGTATTTCTCGCCTACTTCATCATAAACTTTTTGACCTTTATAAAAAAGAAGTTGAGAGTGTTCATCACGAAAGTCTTTACTTAAAGTAAGAAGCATGTCTGTATCTGTAACAGCTCTGGAAGTAATGATGTCAAAGATTTTCGGCTCCATCTCCTCCACTCTTTTTTTCACTACAGTTACATTGTCTAGTTCTAAATCAGCCTTTATAAACTGTAAAAAACTTGCACGTTTCATAAGTGGTTCAACTAAGGTTACATGAGTCTCTGGGAGTGCCATTGCAAGAATCATACCTGGGAAACCAGCCCCTGTTCCTATGTCCATAAGTGTATCCACTTTTGGTAAAAAGCTTACAGGGAAAACAGCATCGTAGATAAACTCATTGAGAGTTTTTTCATCTTTAGCTCCTGTAAGATTATGAATTTTATTCCATTTAAAGAGTTGCTCTTTATATTTTTGTATATTGTAAAAGAAATTTTCTGGTAGAGAAATATTGTCATTTTGCAGAGTAGTTTTTAAATTCAAGTAAAGTATCCTTTTAAAAAAATCATTTTAGCTTAAGTTTGCTTAGGCATAGAACTTAAAACTATTTTTTCCAACATGTTTAGCCTTATACATCGCTTGGTCAGCATGTTTAACAAGTACTTTAGGATCTTCTGTATGGTCTGGGTAGATACTAACACCTATACTACAAGTTACATAGAGATTTGTTTTGTTGATGTTAATGGCTTCACTCAAAGTATTGAGAACTTTTTGGCACAAGATTGCAATGGAATCTCTAGATTGGATATTTTCAATAATAACTAAGAACTCATCTCCCGCAAGTCTTGCTACTGTGTCTTCATCTCTAAGTGATTTTTTAAGTCTTTTTGCAATTTCTATGAGAACCATATCTCCCACTTCGTGACCTAGTGTGTCATTTATCTCTTTAAATTCATCTAAATCTAAAAAGAGGACTCCAAGTTCATTTTGTGAGCGTTTTGATTTGGCAATAGCTTGTGAGAGTCTATCGAAAAATAGTGTTCTGTTTGGAAGTTTTGTGAGAGTGTCATAATGTGCTTGGTGCTCTAAAATTCTCTTTTGTCTGAGTATCTCTTCTTGTGCTTTTTTTGTATCTGAAACTTTTGTATCGTAAATGGCATAGGCATCTCTTTTGTTATATTTTATCTTATGTATTTGAGACTGAACACTATAAATGGTACCATCTTTTTTAATATGTTCAGTGATATTCATAATATTAGATTGGGTTTTACTCAGCACTTTTAAATGAGCAACTATCTCTGTTGTAAGTGATGGATTAATTTCATAAATACTTTTTTCGAGTATTTCCTTATAAGTGTAACCTAGTGAATCTAACGCCCCTTTGTTTACATGAAGATAGTAATCGGTTTCAAAATCGACAATATATAATTCAATTTCTGAATTATCAATAATTGATGCAAGCTCTTGTGTTTTTTGGAGCAGTTCAACACGCTCTTGAGTCTTTAAATGTACTTCTTCTTCTAGAAATAGATTTCTTCGAGAGAGCAACTCTCTTGATATAGTATTTCTTTTTTCAAGTAAAGCTAAAAATATTACACTTACAATTAGAGGAGTTACAGTGTAGAAATAATGAAAGAGTGTATGTAGGTTTTGACTGAAAAAACTTAAAACTGTCACAGAGAGTAAAGAAGCTATTGTGGCAATAAGGCCTATCCGTGTGCCACCCAAAAAGAAAGCAGCTAAAAGATAGACTATATACCAACTTGTACCAACATACATATTTGTATAAAAAAATGAGAAAGAGACTAAAATATAAAAAATTATAAGTAATACTGGTGTGACTTTGTAAACATTTAACTTCTCTTTACGTATATAATACATTGCTATTACAGATACAACTATCACAGCAATATCAAGAGAAAATTGTAAAAAATTATTTTCTAAAAATCTAATAATTGAGAGTATAAGTAGCATGAAAATTACTGTACTTAGTATTGCATTGTAAAGAATATGTTGTAGTTTTAACTCATACTCTTTGGTATCAAAATTAAAACTACTTTTAAAAAAAGTTTGCATCTGCATCTATGTACCTTTTTTAGAGTATAAAAAATTATACTCTAAAAATATTAAAATAATAAGGTGAACAGATATATTTCTCTATTTAAGAGAATATCTTTTTCATTCTTTCAAAAAATATTTTAAAAAGGCCACTCGTTTGAACGAGGTTATGAAGAAACTCATCGTATGTTGTTTGATTCTCTTCTAGAAATCCACGTAGGTACTTTTCACTCGCTTCCATTCCACCCTCTTTTTCAACTTCTAAAAGTTTTGCATAGATTGTAGCCATGGTATCTATGGCTTTTTGAGGTGCTGCTCTTCTAAAAGCAGTGTGAGAGATTATCTCGTTTGTAATTGGGTCTAGTTTTGGTTCAAAGTCGGTAACAACCCAGTAGTAACTACCATCTTTAGCTAGGTTTTTGACAACAGCAATAAAATTTTTGCCCTCTTTAATCCTATCCCACATTAATTTAAAAGCAATACGAGGCATATCTGGATGTCTTACTATAGAGTGTGGCTTACCGATGAGCTCCACTTCACTGTAACCAGAAATTTCAACAAAGTAGTCATTTCCATACTCTATAATCCCTCTAGGATCTGTTTTAGAAACTATATAACGCTTGTCACTTAGTTTAATTTCATTATCTATTGGTACCGGGTGTGACATTTATTTGTTTTCCTTATGAATCTAGTGACTTTTTAGAGAGTATTATATACTTTATTTGTTAATTTATGCAATAATACACGACAAAAACTGAGAAAAACACAAAGAATGGAACATGAATAAAGAAGAGACACTGCAAACTATAAATGCTGCTAGAGATGCTCATATATCTCAAATGAATAAAATTGAAGCACTTCTTAATGGTGAAGAGGTTGAAAATCCTACGGCTGTTGCTAGTACTGAGTGTGCCTTTGGACACTGGTTGTATAACAAAAACAATCGTGTAGAAGCGATAATAGGTGAGCAGTTTTACCAACAGATAGAACTACTACACACAAAATGGCATGGAGAATATAGTAGAATTTTTGATATATTTTTTAAAAATAGAAAAAAAGGTTTTTTTGCTAGAGTCTTAGGACTCTCAAAAATAGAAGAGAAAGAGTTTGATAAGGCTAAGTTATATTATTCTGAATTAAAAGAGACTACAGAAGAACTACTGCGTATACTTGGCTCATCAGAGAGAAGAATTGCAGCACTCAATGAGTCTAAGTTTTTGTAAGTAAAAGTGTTATCTCTTCTGTTGGTAGAGGTTTGGAGTAGAAGTAACCTTGAATATTTGTACATCCATTCTCAAGCAGAAAATCTCTCTGTTCTTGTGTCTCTACACCCTCTGCTATAAGCTTTAAATTAAGACTCTTCCCAAGTGCAATAATCGCTTTAGCTATGGCACTATCATCTTCATCATCAGGTAAGTCTCTTACAAATGACTGGTCTATTTTGAGCTTATCAAGTGGAAGTTTTTTTAAGTAAGCTAAGGATGAGTAGCCAGTTCCAAAATCATCAATAGCTATCTCTATGCCTAGATTACTAATTTCACGAAGTTTAATAATCGCTTCATCAGGATTATCCATAACTTGACCCTCTGTAACTTCTAACTCTAGCCACTCAGGTTTAAATGCTACATCCTGCATTGTTTGGAGAAGAATAGGGATGAAATCTTCTTGAGTAAGTTGTTTCATCGCTAAGTTTAAGGCTAATCTACCAGGGTTAAGTCCATCTTTATACCAAAGAGAAAACTGCTGCATTGCCATCTTCATAACAAGACGGTCTATCTCTACAATAAGTCCGTTCTCTTCAGCTATAGGAATAAACTTAAAAGGTGCAACTAGACCAATAGTTGGATGCTGCCATCTTACTAGTGCTTCAAAACCTATAATGGTGTCTTTAAGTGCACAATATTGGGGTTGAAAATAGACGAGAAATTGCTGCTCTTTTATGGCAACTCTAAGACTACTCTCCATAACAACTCGCTCAAAAGCTTGTGCTGTCATCTCAGCAGAGTAAAATTGAAAATTATCTCTTCCCTCTTCTTTAGCTTTATACATCGCTGTATCTGCAAATTTTATAAGATTCTCTTGAGATGTAGCATCTTGAGGATACATACTAATTCCGATACTCGAAGAGATAAAAAGAGTATGCCCCTTAATATGAAGAGGTTCTTTCATAATAGCATTGATTTTATTTGCAACAGCTGCAGCACTCTGAATATCTTTGACATCTTTGAGAATAATAGTAAATTCGTCCCCACCAAGACGAGCAAGTGTATCTTCTTGGCGTAGAGTATTTTTAAGTCTTGTGGCTGCTTCTATAAGTACTGCATCACCTATGTGATGTCCTAGAGAATCATTTATTTTTTTAAATTGGTCAAGGTCAATAAAGAGAAGAGCAAATTTTCTTTTATGTCGTAAAGAGTAGTTAATAGTTTGTGAGAGTCTATCACGAAAGAGCATTCTATTGGGAAGAGTGGTAAGTGCATCATGATTTGCTTGATGGTTAAGAATACGTGTCTGTTCTTGAAGTAGTTTCTCAGCCAAAACTAGTTCAGTTATATCGGTGTCAAATATGACAAATGCATCTACTCCATCATACTCTAAAGTATGAATATAAGCTTGAACATCGTAGCGTGAGCCATCTTTTCTCTGATGAATTGATTTGTTTAAGATTCGATTTGTTTGTGTCACTTGCTGTTTAAGTTTTAAAATATCTCGTATTGTTAGTTCGGGATTGATATCGAGTATAGTTTTGTTAAGCAGCTCTTTTTTAGTATAACCAAGTGCATCACATGCACCTTGATTAGCATAGATATAATTAAGTGTTTTATACTCCACAATATAGATCTCATTAGATGAGTATTCAATAAGTTTTGAGAGTTCATCTGAGTGCTGTTTTATATGTGTCTGTTCTGTAATATCTTGTGTCGTACCAATAAGTTTAGTAGGTGAGCCATCTTTGTCATAGAGTACTTGACCATTTATAAGAAGAGTGGCTTCTTTGTTATCTGCTTTTTTAATTCTGCAGGTCGCAGAAGTCACTTTACCACTAATGAGTGCTTCTTGAAGTGTCTCTTGTACAGATGAAAAATCATCTGGATGAACATGTGAAAGGAAAAGTTCTAAACTTGGTTCAACACTTCCAACTTCATAACCATAAATTTTATAACTCTGTTGAGACCAAGTTGCTTTGTTGTTTTTTAAATCAATTTCCCAACTACCAAAATTTGAAATTGCCTCTAGTTGTGTAAAAGTCTGCTCTTTAGCTTGAAGTTTTTTAAGTGCTATCTCTAAGCTATCATTTTCTAAATCTATTGGCATTTTTTACTCCTAAAGTAAGTGTCCCATCTTGTCTTTTTTTACACTAAGATAATCTTCATTATGTTTATTGGCACTCATAATAATAGGAACCCTCTGGACAATCTCTATATCGCTAATAGAGTTAATTTTATCAGGGTTATTTGTAAGCAGTTTGATTTTATGAATATTGAAGTGATGCAGTATAAGGGTTACAATCTCGTATGTTCTCTCATCTGCTTCAAAACCAAGTTGGTGGTTTGCTTCTACAGTATTAAGACCTTGGTCTTGAAGAGCATAAGCATTGATTTTATTTAAAAGACCAATGTTCCTTCCCTCTTGTCTAAGGTAAATCACCATACCGTTAGTTTTCTCGGCAAGTTTTAATGCATACTCTAGTTGATCTCTACAATCACACTTGAGACTCCCAATTGCATCACCTGTTAAACATTCTGAGTGAACTCTTACTATTGGAGTCTCTTCAAGATTCTCTTTATATATGACAAGGTGCTCTTTGCAACCATCTTTGTTAGCTTCTTTAAAAGCTTTTACTTTAAAGTCACCAAATCGTGATGGTAAATTGGCAACTTCAGAAATTTGTATATTCATTATTAATCTTTAAAACGCTAATATCTTTTTATTAAAAATATTATAGCAAAAAAAGGTTTATAAATGTTTCAAAGATTTCGAAGAACCCGTTTAAACAAACATCTTCGCGCATTAGTTCGTGAAACAGCAGTGAGTGTGGATGATTTTATCTACCCGCTGTTTATTAGAAGTGGTAAAGGAATAAAAACTGAGGTTAGCTCAATGCCTGGTGTTTACCAGATGAGTATAGATGAGATTTTAAAAGAGTGTGTTGAGTTAAAAAAACTTGGCATTTACTCCATTATTCTTTTTGGTATTCCTGATGTGAAAGACTCTATTGGTTCAGACTCTCTGTGTGAACATGGAATTATTGCTTCATCTATCCGTGCTATTAAAGAGGCACATCCAGATATGTTTGTTGTCACTGATTTGTGTTTTTGTGAGTATACCGACCATGGGCACTGTGGTATTATTGATGAAGTTCATGAGACAGTTGATAATGATGCAACACTTAGTATCTCAGGTCAGCAAGCAGTTATTCATGCTAAAGCGGGTGCTGATATGATAGCACCTTCTGGAATGATGGATGGAATAATTGAAGTACTACGTTCATCTTTAGATGAGGCTGGGTATGAAAACTTGCCTATTATGGCATATTCAACAAAATTCTCTTCTGGTTACTATGGGCCATTTCGTGATGTGGCAGAGTCAACTCCCTCTTTTGGAGACCGTGCATCTTACCAGATGGATCCTGCTAATCGTAGAGAGGCTATTGCTGAGTCTATCTCAGATGAGGCACAAGGAGCAGACATACTTATGGTAAAACCGGCTCTTGCTTATTTGGACATTGTGCGTGAGATTAAAGATAGTACTTCACTTCCTATGGCTGTGTATAATGTGAGTGGTGAATATGCAATGCTGAAAATGGCTGGAATGAATGACTTAATTGATTACGATAGAGTAGTTATGGAGACAATGATTGCATTTAAACGTGCTGGTGCAAACATAATCATCTCTTACCATGCTAAAGAAGTAGCAAAGATGCTACAAAAATAGTTTAGTAATTTAGAATTAGGGAATAGATGGTGGTGTTATTGCATCACCAAGAAAAGCATAACTTTTCCCAATTCTAGCCACTGGGTTAAACATAATTGTCATACGTTCTTTATCTACTATAGCTTCATCTTTCACATAAATTTGTTTTACATTTAACACAATAGGAATGGTTGAACCACCTCCTAAGTCTATCTCTTGGTTAAACTCACAGAAGTAAGCTGCAGGTACATCTTCTATCATTGGTGGGTACTCATCAAAGAGTGACTCTGTTTGAATTTTGAAAATATCTGCTTCACTTAAATTTTTGTCTAACTCTTTTGAACTAAAGTGCATTTTTTCTAGATTTTTCTCATCCACCATACAGATAGTACATTTTTTACTTTTACGTATATTTGCCAGAGTGTCTTTGGGTATGCCATTAGATTTATGCCCAACTGAGATGAGAACAGTTGCAGGGTCTGATGAGAGCCCTATAAAGTAGCTAAATGGAGCTATATTGATGATACCTGCATCCTCAGTCACTACCCATGCAATTGGTCTTGGTATGATGGTCTGAGCCATAAGTTTGTATTTGTCATTTATTTGTGTGTCATTTAAATTAAATAGCATTGTATATCCTTTTATTTAGATGTGTAGTAAATCTTTCGCCTTATCCCACAGACTCTCTACATAGACATCCTCTTGGGGTTCTTTTTTTGTAAAAATATCTTCTGGTGCTGCATTTTCAGCAGTTCCATCTACATTTATAAGTTCTAACTCTGGATGAATGAGAACTCTTAACTCTTTTTGTACTACCATTTTTGTAGTCATAAGACTCATTGCACAGCCAGAACATGTTCCAACTAGCTCTATATAAACAAGAGAGTCTTTAACTCCAAGAAGGGTGATCCCTCCACCATGTGAACTTACATATGAACTTACTTTTGGAATGTTAAACTCAACTGCATCATATAACTCTTCGTCACTAAAGGGTATCATTACTCTCTCCTAAAACATAGTATATCTATATAAAAGTATATTAATATTTATAAATGATAACGATTATTTAAATTGAGTAATATATATAGTTAAGTTATATTTAACATAAGCTATACTTCTTTATCTTTCTTTGAAGAGTATTAAATATTTCTTTAAAGAAAATTACTATAGAATGGGCTTATATAATATTTGGAAAGAGAGATATGAGACATTTTTTAACACTTAAAGATTTTACAAAAGAAGAAATATTAGAGATAATTGAGATAGGTTTAGAGATAAAAAAGAGTCTTAAAAATGGCATATATAAAAAAGAGTTAGATATGCAAACACTCGGAATGATTTTTGAGAAGAGTTCCACGAGAACAAGAGTAAGTTTTGAGACGGGTATGTTTCAGCTAGGCGGTCATGCACTTTTCCTCTCTAACCGTGATATTCATTTAGGACGTGGTGAACCAGTTGCCGATACTGCTCGTGTAATATCTAGTATGTGTGATATGGTAATGATACGAACTTTTGAGCACTCAATGATAGAAGAGTTTGCAGCTAACTCTAAAGTACCAGTTATAAATGGATTAACTGACTCTTATCATCCTGTGCAACTTCTTGCTGATTATATGACGATGGTAGAGTATGGGGTTGAAAAAAATGCAGTTGTTGCTTATGTTGGTGATGGTAACAACATGACTAACTCATGGTTAATGTTAGCAGGTAAGTTAGGCTTTGAACTTCGTATTGCTACTCCTAAGGGCTATGAAGTAGATGGTGATGTTTTGGCAGATGCACTTGTTATGGCTAAAGAGAGTGGAGCTAGTATAAAAGTAATGACTGACCCTAAAGAAGCAATTCATGGTGCTACTATTGTTACTACTGATACTTGGGCTTCAATGGGTCAAGAGGATGAGAAAGAGCAGAGAATTAAAGATTTTAAAGGCTTTATGGTTGATAGCCTGATGATGTGTTTAGCTCAAAAAGATGCAAAGTTTTTACACTGTCTACCAGCATACCGTGGACAAGAGGTTTCAGAAGAGATTATGGACTCACACTCTGAGATAATCTTTAATGAAGCAGAAAATAGACTGCATGCTCAAAAAGGGCTTATGGTTTGGTTAGATAAACAGAGGGGTTAAAGGGTTTATAACCACCCTTTAGAGTCTTCTATAATAGCTCTGTTATTGGAGTCAAAAATATTAACGAGTGTTGAAATAATATCAGTCCCTTGTGTAAAGTAATCATCACTATTTAAGCCATTTCCACTTTTTATGAGTGTTTTTTGTGTTACTTTCGTATACTTTGAAATATCTCTTCGTAATAAGGAGAGATTTGTCAAAATTGTCGCATCATATTTATCTCTATTTTTTGAAATAATTGTTTTCATATCTGTCTGTAACTTAGATTCTAAATCACCTATCTCACTAATCATTGCTAAAATTGAAAATTTTTGTGTATTGGTAATTTTACCTTTTGCTAAAACACCTGAACCCATGCCCCTCATTCTACCAATCTGTTCTGTTAATGGAAGTATGGTCTCCATCATTAAAGCAGATGCTTGTTGTCCAAGTGGGTTTAAATCACTAGAACCTTGTTTACTTACTGTTTGTGCAAGCATTAAAGATTGTTCTATCTGCTCTGTATATGTGTCAAATGTAACACTCGGCTTTAGTTTAAAAGCTTTGTTATTGAGTTTAATAAGTGCTTGAGAAATATTAGTTGCACGAGTACTTATTGTCTTGTTTGATGAGAGTGGTAGAGACTCCATAATTCCAATTGCTCTTTTCATATCTCTTCTATTCCCATGAATAAGAAGCAGTGCACTCTCATTACCATTTAAGTAACTATTAGTAAGACCACGTGTTTTTTGTGTAGCGATTACCAAGTCTTTAAGAGAGTTGATGTACTTTGCATTTTGAGCTTGTGTATCATTGCTAAAAAATGATTTTGCTTCTAAAGTAAGTAACAGTAG
>Ga0256824_10000172_pt1 | contig 23130 bp, 20 predicted proteins | sample CV67metaG_FD_191570 | JGI IMG/M metagenome (GOLD analysis project Ga0256824, IMG submission 191570) | Hydrothermal vent microbial communities from East Pacific Rise, Pacific Ocean - CV67 | ecosystem: Environmental > Aquatic > Marine > Hydrothermal vents | place: Pacific Ocean: East Pacific Rise...
TTTAAATGTTGTTGAGTATGAAGTTATTTATGCGCTTTTACTTAAAAGCTAAATATAAACACTTTTTAGATATTATTACCAAAATAATAATTTTATAAAGGAAATTGATGGAAATCAAATCAAACAAAATCGATACTGCAAATGCTGAAATTACAGCGACAATCTCAATGGATGAGGTTAATGCTAACCTAGAAAAAATCGCGAAACAACTTTCAAAGACTGCTAATATTCAAGGATTCCGTAAGGGTAAAGTTCCTGTTGCAATCGTTAAAAAACAGTATGGTCAAAAACTTGTTGAAGATGCTGAAGCTGAAGCTCTTCGTGGTGTTCTTGCTCAAGGTTTAGATGAGATGAAAATTGATAATGCTTCTTTAATCGGTGAGCCAAACATTACTAAGTTTGACAAAAGCGAAGATAAAATAGAAGTAGCTGTAAAAATCGCTATGCGTCCAACTATAGACCTTGGTGCTTATGCTGAAATGGTTCCAGACTTCAAAAAACCAGTTGTTGATGCAAAAGATGTTGATGCTAGAATAGAAGAATTAGCAAAAAGCCAAGCACCTCTAGTAGATATCAAGCGTAACCGTAAAATGAAAGAGGGTGACACTGCTGTTATCGACTTTGAAGGTTCTATTGACGGTGTTTTATTTGATGGTGGAGCTGGTAAAGACCATGCACTACTTTTAGGTTCTAACTCGTTTATTCCTGGTTTTGAAGACCAACTAATTGGTGTGAAACGTGACGAAGAAGTAGTTGTTAAAGTTACTTTCCCTGAAACTTACGGTGGAGACTTAGCTGGTAAAGATGCTGAGTTCAAAGTAAAAGTTAATCAAGTTCAAGTAAAAGAAGATGTAGAAATTAACGATGAACTAGCTAAGAAAATGATGCCAGGTGAAGAGAATGCTTCTTTAGAAGAGATGAAAAAACAAGTTACACAACAACTTGAAAGCGAAGCACTTTCTAAGTTATATAACGAAGACTTAAAGCCTAAACTTTTAGAAAAACTAGTATCAACTCTCTCTTTTGATCTTCCAGAATTTGTTGTAGAACAAGAGATTGACATGGCTCTAAACAAAAAAGCTGGTGAGATGAATGAAGATGAGATTAAAGAGCTTCGTGAAAACGCAGACAAGCTAACTGAACTTCGTGAAACTTTCCGTGATGATGCTAGCAGAAGTGTTAGAGCAACATTTATCATTGACTCTTTAGCTCAAGATAAGGGCATCAAGATAGAAGAACAAGAGATTATGCAAACAATCTACTTTGAAGCGATGCAAATGGGTCAAGATCCTCAAAAAGCATACGACCAGTACAAAGAAGCAGGGTATATTCCAGCTATCCAAATGTCAATGGTTGAAGATAGAGTTTTAACTACTATACTAAACGAAAAGATCGCATAAATTATGTCTTACATTCCTTATGTAGTAGAGTCAACAGGACGTGGTGAACGTTCTTATGATATCTACTCTCGTCTTCTTAAAGATAGAATTGTAATGCTAAGCGGAGAGGTAAATGACCAAGTTGCTTCTACTATAGTTGCACAGTTTCTTTTTCTTGAAGCAGAAGATCCGGAAAAAGATATCTATTTCTATATTAACTCTCCTGGTGGAGTTGTTACTGCTGGAATGGCTATCTTTGATACTATGAATTATATTCGTCCTGATGTTGCTACGATCTGTATAGGTCAAGCAGCTTCTATGGGTGCGTTTCTTTTAAGTTCTGGAGAAAAAGGGAAGCGTTATGCTCTTCCACATGCTCGTATCATGATTCACCAACCTCTAGGTGGTGCACAAGGTCAAGCAACAGATATCCAGATTCAAGCAGAAGAGATTCTTCGTATGAAAGCTGAGTTAAATGGAATTCTTGCAAAAAATACAGGTCAAACTGTAAAGCAAGTTGAAAAAGATACTGACAGAGATAACTTTATGAGTGCTAAAGAAGCATTTGCTTACGGTATGATCGATGAAGTACTAGTAAAGAACGATAAAGAGTAAGGGGTATAAAATGGCAGGTACATTAAGAAGTAGAAATCGTAGAAATATTGACGATCCTCAAGCGAAAGAGACTCAATCAACTTCAGCACTAAACATAGACTCTCCATCAACTGATATAGAAATCTATGCTAAAGAAGTTCTTCACTCTCTTATCGAAGATAACCTGCCACCAACTCCAAATAACTTTTCACTCTATTTTGATAGATTACTAGAAGATAAGAGTGAAAATCTTCGTAAACAGATACTCTCAATGCTAGAACTCGAAGAGAGTAATGACGCTGAGACTACAATACTTTTAGAACAGAGCCTAAAACAAGGTTTTAGTTCAATCAAAAGCATACTAAGTGTAACAGCTAATCTTTACAAAAATATGTCTTTAATGACAAAAATTTTAGACAAAAGAAAAAAAGAGTTAAGTAGTAGTCCAGAGCTTCAAGAAGCTGTTGGAATCATAGGAACACTAGAGGGTGATGTCTCTAAACTCAACTCTATATTAAAAACGCAGAGCTCACAGATGAAAAATATCTATGATGAGACAGCTATAATTATTAAAAATGTAGAAAATGAAACAATCTTTGATAATAAATTTGGAGTTTACAATAAACGCTATCTTTTAACAAAAATAGAACAAGAGATGGGACTTATAAAAGAGTTTAACCATAAAAGTTCTTTGATAATGATAGAGCTTTCTCGTGAACTCAGAACAAGTGTCAAGAATGAAAAAGCTATTCTTCTTATGACTAGAACAATAGCGAGACTTCTTCTTAAAACATCTAGACGAAGTGATATTGTTGCCCATTATGGTAATGGTGTCTTCTCTATGTTACTTAAACATACAGATATAGTGAGTGCTAAAAAGGCGAGTGATAGACTCTCAGACTTAGTTTCAAACTCTAACTTCTTTTTAGCTGACCGTGAGATACAACTTAAAATCTCTATAGGTATCACAGATATAGACTCGTTTTTCTCAGTAGAAGAGATAATAGTGAGTGCTATGGATGGAATCGAAAAAGCGTATGAGAATAAGAACATAGATTATGCAGTCTCTCTAAGAACGAAGTAGAGTAGTATATGAACCTAACTATCATCGAGTACCCAAATAAAAACCTGCGCAGAAAATCTAAAGAGATAAAACTCTTTGATGAAAAACTACATAAACTTTTAGATGCTATGTATCCTATTATGATAAACACTAACGGTATTGGTCTTGCTGCAATTCAAGTTGACATTCCTTTACAAGTGTTGATACTAAATATACCTAATGAAGATGGTGCACAGCCAAAAGAGAATCTACTAGAGATTATTAACCCTGTTATTACAGATAAAAGTGGAGAGTCTGTTTACCAAGAGGGCTGCTTGAGTGTTCCACAGTTTTATGAAGATATCACTCGATATGCTGAGATTAGTCTCAACTATCTCGATAGAGATGGTAACACACAAAAACTTGATGCAGATGGACTCTTAAGTATAGCGATTCAGCATGAGATGGACCATCTTGAAGGGAAGCTTTTTATAGATAAACTCTCTTATGGGCGTCGTAAAAAGTTTGAAAAAGAGTACAAGCGAATGCAAAAAGAGAATAAATCAACTAAATAATATGACAATACGTCATATTTTTCAATCCCCTCCATATAATCTGATACTATTTTTCAACTAGACTAAGGTTGAGACTATGAAAAAACTTCTATGTGCTACTTATGAGGGTGTGGATGCGAAGGTTGTTGAGGTTGAATCGACCTTGACTAAAGGGCTTCCATCCTTTTCTATTGTAGGTATGGCATCTACTGCAATAACAGAATCAAAAGAGAGAGTAAAATCTGCCTTACTAAGTAATGAGTTCTCTTTTCCTCCCAAACGAATCACCTTTTCATTAGCGCCTAGCGAATTGGCAAAAAGTGGCAGTCAATTTGACCTTAGTATGGCACTGCTCATCCTTTTAAACGCAGAAGAAGCCACTTTTGATGAGTGGTTTGTCTTTGGTGAGTTAGGTTTGGATGGTGCCGTTAAAGAAAATATCCAGCTTTATCCTCTTGTTCTTTCTCTTGCAAATCAGAAGCTACTCTCTAAGGTTATTGTCCCCTTTGAAGCTCTGAATAAACTCTCAAAGATTCCTGATGTAGAATTTTATGGAGTTAAAACACTTAACGAAGCAGTAGAGATACTTAAAAATCAAGAGAGTGCTGTGCCAAATATCTGTGCAAGTGACATCGAGTACCCTTTTTATGAGCTACTAGGTGAGAAGTACTACTATACTAAAGAGTATGAAGAAGATTTTTTAGAAGTAAAAGGGCAAGAGCTTGCTAAACGTGCTGCCCTTATATCTGCTGCGGGATTTCATAACTTAGTCTTAGAGGGCAGTCCTGGCTGTGGTAAGAGTATGATTGCCTCACGTCTGAGATATATACTGCCACCAATGGATTTCAGTGAGATACTAGACCTTGCTAAATTACAGGTTTTAGAAGGTGAGGAGCCTGCGTTTAAACCGCATAGAAGCTTCAAAAACCCTCATCATTCATCAACCTCTGCTTCAATCTTTGGGGGAGGGTCTCATAAGGCTAAGATAGGAGAGGTTGGACTCGCAAATAGAGGAATACTTTTTTTCGATGAACTGCCACACTTTCAAAAAAGTGTTTTAGAGTCTCTTCGTGAGCCGATGCAAGATGCAAAGATACGAATCTCTAGAGTAAACTCAAAGGTTGAGTACCCGGCTGATTTTCTTTTTGTAGGGGCTATGAATCCTTGTCCATGTGGAAACTTACTGAGTAGTGTAAAAGAATGTAGATGTAGCGACTTGGAGGTTCAGAGATATAAGAATAGACTCTCAGAACCTTTTATGGATAGAATAGACCTGTATGTTGTGATGCAAGAGGTAAACGCAGCTGACAAGAGTAGCTATAGTTCCAAAGAGTTACACAAGCAAGTAGTCGAGGCACATATCTTTGCAAAACGCAGGGGTCAAAAAGAGTTTAATGCAAAACTAAATGATAAAGATATAGAAAAGTACTGTCTTTTAGATGAGAGTGCAAGAGAGACATTGCAGATGGCAGTTGAGAGATATAGGCTCACATTTAGAAGTATAAAAAAAGTGCAAAAAGTAGCAAGAACTATAGCTGACTTAGCCACACAAGAGGAAATATCAAAGGAACATATACTAGAAGCACTCTCTTATAGACGGCGCTAAATGTTTAAGTGCTTGTGATATAATAGTTTATCAAAATTGAGGATATATTATGAACAGAAGAGAAGCGATAAAAATAGCTGGACTTGCAGCAGTTGCAGCAGCAGTAAGTGCTGAAGCAAAAATGCCAACAGAGTCTTACAATAGAGTACAAGAGAAGCCAGTTGACTCAGCTAACCTTACTAAAGGTGAGCAAAAACATACTCCCCTAATCACTCTAGGAGATAAGGATGCTAAGGGTTATACTCTTGTAGAGATTACAGTAGGTCTCAATGGCATTATTCATCCAAGTACACAAGATCACTGGATAGATTTTATAACACTTTATGCTGATGATGTATTAGTAGCAAAAGTAATCTTAGAGCCAGAGATTTCTCGTGGTGCTACTGCGTTTAGAGTTAAACTTGATAAGGTTAAAACACTCAAAGCTCAATCAGGCTGTAATCTTCACGGTATCTGGACGAACACTTACACATTATAGTAAGTTGCGTTTGGATGATAGACCACTAATGCAGAAGTTGATTGCTCTGGATGAATCTGAAATGTTTCACTGAGTTCTATACCAAACTCTTCTGGTTTGAGTAAATCAAAAAGAGGGCGGTTTAGTTCTAAATCAGGACAGGCAGCATAACCAAAACTATAACGACTCCCCTGATACTTATTCATCTGAACATCTGCGAGAGTAGGTTTTTCTCCCTCTGCAATGTTAAGGTCAAGACGTATCTGTTTATGTGCTATCTCTGCAAGTGCTTCAGCTAACTCAACACCAAGACCATGAAACTGATAATACTCAGTATAATTTCCAGCATCATAAATCACTCTCTCAGCATCACTTAGTTTAGCACCAGCACTCACACATGTCAGTGCTATGATATCATGTCTATCGGAGTGAAAAAAGTCACTGAGGGCACGGTGGGGTTTCTTACTCTGACGAGGAAAAGAGAACTCTTTTATAGCACTTGATTTTACTTCATTAAAAGGTTTTCTATTTATCTCTGCGTCAGAGTTGTAACCCTCTTCTTCATCAAAGATAAGCAGTTTATTGTCATCACTTCTACAAGGCCAGTAACCATAAACAATAGTCGGCTCAAAGAGTTTTTTATCTAAGAACTCTGCCTTGAGTCTTTCATAAGCAGGCCAGACAACTTCATCAAGCTGTTTCTCATAAGCCTCTTTTGTCATCCCCTTAGAGCTATATCCCCAACGTGACTTGAAAAGGATTTTGTGGTTTATCCACTCAAATGCCATCTCAATCTGCTGGTCTGTAAGTTTCATCTCTCGTCTTCCCCAAAATGGAGGAGTTGGAATTTTAACATCACGAGTAGGCATTGTAAGCTCTTCAAATGGAGGAATGATTACCTCTTTTTTCTCAACTCTCTCAACCTTTGGTGCATTAGGGTGAAGGTCTGTGTCAAAGTTTCCAGCTTCTATACGACTCATAGCTGTAACACCATCAAAGGCATCCTTACAGTAGAAGATAGGGCCATCATAAAAAGGGCGACAAAAGTCATCTACAAAGGTACGAGTCAGGGCTGCTCCTCCGATGAGAATAGGAATGTCTATACCTTGTTCTTGGAGTAACTTGAAGTTCTCTTGCATCACCTGTGTAGACTTAACAAGTAGACCACTAAATCCAAGTGCAGCGATATTTCCAGCCTTCATAGCATCTAAAAACTTTTCTAGTTCTACTTTTATACCAAGGTTTTGAACCTTGAAACCATTGTTTGAGAGTATAATATCAACGAGGTTTTTCCCAACATCATGCACATCACCCTTAACTGTTCCAAGTGCTAAAACAGTATCTACCTCTTTTTCTACCTTTGGAAGATAAGGGTTAAGGTGGTCAACTGTTTTTTTCATAGTCTCTGCTGATTGAAGTACAAATGGAAGTTGCATCTGACCAGAACCGAAGAGTTCACCGACAACTTTCATAGCATCAATCAAGATTTCATTAACGATTTTTTCAGGAGCGATAGTTTTACGAGCCTCTTCAACAAGAGGAATCATTCTCTCTTTGTCTCCGTCCATAAGCAGTTTAGCAATTTTTTCTTCATCACTCATTGCAAGATACTCGGCATCATCTACTGAAGTGTCTATAGCTTCTTTGTCTCCAAAGTGCTCTATAAATGTGAAGAGTGCCTCGCCATTTGGTTTACGGTTAAAGATAAGATCATCACAGATCTCTTGATCCTCTTTACTTATCTTGTTTATAGGAATGATATGCTTTACATTGATGATAACTGATGTCAAACCAGCTTGAATACAGTGGTGTAAAAACATAGAGTTCAGGTAAGGCCGTGCATCTTTATCTAGTCCAAAAGAGATGTTTGAAAGACCAAGTGTTGCACTAACCTCAGGGTGCTTTAAACGCAGTGCTCGAATGGCTTCTATGGTGTTAATACCTGCATCCCAGTACTCTTCATCTCCAGAACCAAGTGTAAAGGTTAGAACATCAAAGATTAAATCCTCTTTTTTGATGCCGTGACGAGAAGTCGCTAGGTCGATGATACGATCTGCAACTTTGAGTTTATCTTCTACGGATTTTGCCATACCAACTTCATCAATAGTAAGACAGACTAGAGCTGTTCCAAACTTTTTAGCAAGTTGACACACTTCATCAAATTTTGGTTCACCATCTTCAAGATTGACAGAGTTTAAAACTGGTTTTCCACCTATGTTTTTCAGTGCAGTCTCAAGCCCTTTTGTTGATGTTGAATCTGGCATCAAAGGAAGTGCAATCTTCTGATTATACATTCCTATCACTGCGTTCATATCTTTTGTCTCATCTCGTCCTGCAAAGCCGACATTGACATCAATCATGTGTGCACCGGCACGAACCTGCTGTTGAGCAACACTAAGTGTGCCCTCATAATCTTCAGCCAAAAGAAGTTCTCTAAAGGCTTTAGAACCTGTTGCATTTGAACGTTCACCCATCAGAAGTGGTGCAGGTTCTTGTTTGAGAGTCGTTGTGTTAAAAAGTGAGGCGATAGAGTTTTGATGCTCTCCACTTGGTGCTTTTGGTTGTACATTTTGAGTAGCATTTACAAGGGCACGAATATGTTGAGGTGTAGTTCCACAACAGCCACCTAGAAATGAAACACCATCATAAGCTAAAAACTTCTCTTGCTGTGCGACAAACTCATCTGGTCCCATCGGGTAGTAAGTGTAACCACCACGATTTTGAGGAAGCCCTGCGTTTGAGTGAACAGAAATAGGTTTATTCCAAAGTTCTGAGAGTGTTTTTACGTGTTTGAGAACCTGTTCGGGTCCTGTTCCACAGTTAAACCCAAGAGATAAGATATCAAAAGGTTCTAAGATAGTCGCGATAGTTGTAGCATCTGTTCCGATAAGCATTGTTCCACTCAGTTCTATAGTGACAGAAACCATGATTGGGATATTTACATTTTTTTGTCTATTTGCCTCTTGACATGCATGAAGTGCTGCTTTTATCTGGAGAGGATCTTGACATGTTTCTAGTAAGAAAACATCGACACCACCATCTATAAGTGCGATACAAAATTCAGTATAGCCTTCATACATCGCATCATAAGTGATATGACCAAGAGAGGGGAGTTTAGTTCCAGGTCCTACAGAACCTAAAACAAAACGTGGATGCTCTGGTGTTGAGAATTTGTCACAGGCATTTTTTACTAACTGCGTTCCTGCTTTTGTCAGCTCATAAGCACGATGACCAATGTCATACTCATCTAAAACCCATGAGAAAGAGCCAAAAGTATTTGTAGTGATAAAGTCAGCACCACTTGTAAGGTAGCTTGTAAAAATTTCACTTAAAACCTCAGGGCAAGTGACATTAAGGAGTTCATTACAACCCTCATTATCTTCCCATGCTGATTTTGGAATATCATCATCACGCTGCTGAAGTTGTGTACCCATAGCACCATCTATGATAAGTGGACGTTTTTTTATAGTTTGTAAAATGTAATCTTTTGTGTTCATGGCTTCTCAATACTTATGTGTAAATTATATGAAAGAGATTTTACCGTTTTTGTGCATAAAAATTTCTGTAATAAGTTGATTGGTATCTTGACTTTATATTTAGAGTGTTAAAATTGGAGATATTATCGAATAAATGACGAAATAATAAGCATTACACTTGACTTTTATCGTCATCTATTGTTATAATGACGATGAAATTCAATAATAAGAGAGGTTTAACCGTTAATGGTAGTAGCATATATCCGTCCAGATAAAAATTTTATCTCTACACTTGAACAATTACAGCATATAAATGCTTATGCAACTTTACATGCTCTTGTTATTGATGATGAGTTCATAGATCAGACCTCACAAAGTAAGCGATTAAATGATAGACTTCAGATAACAAGTTATTTTCAATCTCGTCAAAAAGCAACACTTATCATTTATGATGTGTGGGTTTTGACAACAGATATGGAAGACTTAATTCAGATGTTTTCATGTCTTATGAAAAATGATTTTGAGGTTCATTTTATAAAGCAGTCAGTTATTATGTCTAGAAGCAGTAGTGTAATGCTAGTGATGGGACTTATGGACCAGCTAAGACAGACAATACAAAGTGATTCTAAAAGAGTGATAGGGAGACCTAAGGGCAGTAAATCTAACTCTAAGTTTGACATCTATATAAGTGAGATAATCGCATATATAAAAGATGAAAAGAGTGTGAGTGAAATGGCTCGTCTTTTAAATGTTAGTCGTAGCTCTTTAAAAGATTATATTGAGTCACGTGAACTCAAACAGGTTGCTTTTGGATCACTTTTAAGTGATAGACCAGTAGATGCTGAAGCAAAAGTTATTGACACAATTGAGTGTCCAAATTAATATAGGGGAATAAAAATGAGTGAAAAAACAAAGGGTATAAAAATACCAACTTCTTGGAGAATTAAACGTTACTATGTCTATGCACTAGCAACAATTATCTCTTTATCTCTTCCATGGATTATCATAGATGGTAACCATTTTTTCTTACTGAGCTTTGATAAGATGAAGCTGCACTTAGCATTTATCCAGTTTGATATGCAAGAGTTATACTTAATGCCATTTCTTTTAATGCTAATGTTCTTAGGAATCTTTGGTATGACTGTTGTTGGTGGGCGTGTGTTTTGTGGATGGGTTTGTCCTCAAACTGTTTTTCGTGTTATCTATCGTGACTTGATTGAGACTAAGATTTTAGGTCTTCGTGGTCGCATTAAAAACAAACAAAAAGATCCAGATATGTCTAAGATGGAGAACAAGGTTAAAAAAGTAATCGCTGTTTTAATGTGGACTGTTTTAGCAATTGTTGCTGGAGCTGACTTTATCTGGTACTTTATTCCTCCAGAAGATTTCTTTAACTATATGCAAAACCCAATGGAACACACAACTATGATAGGTTTTGTACTTGGTGTAGCACTGTTTTTAATCTATGATATCGTCTTCTTAAAAGAGAACTTTTGTATCTATGTTTGTCCTTATTCACGTGTTCAGTCAGTTCTTTATGATGAGCATACAATTATGGCTCTTTACGATATGCACCGTGGTGGAGATATCTACGAAGGTCATGACAAGCAGTTCACTAAACAAAAAGAGCTTCAAGCATTTACACCAGCAGCAGAGTGTACGACTTGTGAATCATGTGTAACGGTATGTCCAACACACATCGATATTCGTCAAGGTTTACAGCTTGAGTGTATCAACTGTTTAGAGTGTGTTGATGCTTGTACAACTGTTATGGGTAAACTTGGTAAGCCTTCACTAGTAACTTGGTCAAGCGATTATGAAATAGTAGATCAAAAAGGTAAAACAAAGTACTTTCGTCCGAAAGTTTTAGCGTATATCGCACTTCTTACTGGTATCTCTATCGTTCTTGGAATGATGGGTAGCACAAAAGAGCATATGCTTTTAAACATCAACAAAGAGACTCGTATGTACTCTACGAAGTTAGTAGCAGATGACAAGGTAAGAGTTGATAACTCATATGTATTTTTACTCCAAAATACTGAGAATAGCAAAATGAAATTTTTCTTTGAAGTTATTCAACCAGAGGGTATAAAAGGTAAGATATTTATCTCTAAACCAAGTAAACCTTTTACAGCAGTTCCAGGTATGAGAAAGAAAAAAATCGTAACACTAAGAACAACAGATATTCTAGTAAATGACCCTAGAAAAGACACTATCATTCCTATCGTGATTCATGCTTATGCAATTGACAAAGATGGTAAGAAAAGTGAAATAATCTCTGTAACAAGAAACTCAACATTTGTTTTCCCTAAGGCGACAGTTATTGAGAACTTAAAATAATTAGAATTTAACATAAAATAAGATAAACTTAACCCATAATAATTTGGGAGTTTATCTTGTTTAGTAAAATCAAAAAAATATTTCTTTATGCAATAGTTATATATGCGATTCTTGGCTTTATTCTTCTTCCTCTCTTCTTAAAATCAGAACTTAAAACAGCAATAGAACAAGAGACTCTATCCTTAGTAGAGATTGACTCAGTATCCTTTAACCCTTTTATCTTTAAGCTTGAACTAGAGGGCTTAACTCTTAGTGACTTAGATAAAAATCATCTTGTTTCTTTCTCCTCATTTGTAGTTGATGTTGATGTTTATTCGCTTTTTTATTCGGCAGTGCACCTTAGAAATATTACACTTCTAGACCCAAAAATATCTCTCGTTTACAATAAAAACAAAACAATAAACCTTCTTAATATTCTTAAAAAAAGTGAAGTAAAAAAAGAAGATGAAAACAGTAGTGTAGAACTTCCAAGAATAATTATAGACAAGATAATCATAGCCGATGGAACACTACAATACAAAGACTTTACTCAAAAAAGTCCTTTTGAATTTGGGTTTGATAAAATTGGCTTTGAACTTCGTGATATTGACACCGCAGATGTTAATTCTACTGGGGCTGCGTTTCGACTCTACTCAACTCTTGGAGATGGTGGTTTTTTAGATTTTAAAACAGATGTGCTTGGCTATGAACCTTTAGAGCTTGGTGGTAGTTTAGAATTTGAAGCGAGTAAGCTCTACACAGAGTGGAAATATATGAGAGATAAGCTTAATCTTGAAGTAGCAGATGGAAAGGTCTCCTTTAAGGCTGAGTACTATCTCAACCTTTCGGACTTGAATGCAACTAAGATTGACAAGATAGATGTCTCTTTAGAAAAACTTAGAATCAAACCAAAAGATAAGCATAAAGATATACTCAACCTGGAACACTTCTATGTAAATAATGCAAGTGTTGAACCAATGAAACAGAGCATTAACATAGATAAAATTGGCCTCTTAGGACTCAATGTAAAAGTTAAACGTTCTAAGAGTTCAAAAATAGACTGGATAGAGTATATTAAGGTGGATTCTGAAGATGAGGTCTCAAAAAAATCTGAACAAAAGGTACTACAAGAAGCTCCAAATAGTGCTAAAACGCAGCCATGGAGTCTACAACTCCAAGAACTAGCCTTAGAAAAAATTGCTCTGAGTTTTGAAGATAAGGCGATAAGCCCGAGTGTTAAAAGTGAGATAAATGAGTTGAATATTTACGCTCAAAATATTACCCTTGCAGGGAAGAAGCCTTTTTCTTACCAAATAAATACACGTATAAATTCTAAGGCAAGGTGTTCTATAGATGGAACTGTAATACATTCAAAGTTAGATCTCTTTACAAAACTTGAATGTAGTGATTTTGATATAGTCCACTATAGACCCTACATAGATAAGGCAGCAAGAGAAGCCTTGAGTCTTTATGATGTGAAGCTCATAAGTGCTAGCACTGCGTTTGATGCAGATATGCGAATACAAAAAATAGATAAAGAGATAGCTCTTAATATAACAAACGCAGACTTCTATCTCAATGATGTAAAAGTTAACAAACGCAGCAACGGTGAAAGACTAGCTGCGTTTAAGAGCTTTGATATTGAAAAAATAGTACTTAATAGCACTACTAAGTCTCTTCAACTCAATGAAGTCTCTCTTAACTCTCTAAGCTTGAATGTTCAACGATATAAAGATGGTAAGATTAATCTTGACAAGTTGATTGTAGCAAAGCAAACAAACCCAAAAAAGCATACAAAACGCAGTAAGAAAAATAAAAAGAGTAAAGAGTTTGGAGTCCTTGTGAAAAAGTTTTCACTTAAAGGGGCAAGAGTAGATATAAAAGATAAGAGACTGACTCCTGCTGTGAAAAATAAGATTGATAGAATCTACTTTAATGCTTATAATATAGATGTCAAAAAGTATAGCTGGTTGAGTTACAATCTTTCTATGCGAGTCAACACTAAGGGAAGTATCAAAGCAAAGGGAAAACTAAGACATACTCCTCTCAAACAAAAAGGAAATTTTGACATAAAAAATATCTCGCTGAAGGAACTGACTCCCTATCTACAAGAGAGTGCCTTTGTAAGTGTTGAAGATGGTAGACTCTCTATAAAAGGGAAAACTGCTTACTCTGTATCGTCAAAATCTCCAGACTTACGAGTAAACGCAGGGCTTAAGCTTAGCTCTGTCTTTGTAAATGATACTCAGGACAACTCACTTCTTTTATCTCTCAATGAGGCTGATGTGAAGTCTATTACCTTAGAGTTAAAGCCAAATAGACTTTTTATTGATGAGATAGATATAGACTCATTTTTTGTAAATGCAATCATAGATGAAAATAGGGTGATGAACTTTGCAAAACTTGCAAAATCTAGTGCAGATGTAAATGCCAGTATGGTTGTTAAAGAAGAAAAAGAGATAGTAAAAGAAGCAGAAAAAGAGGATTTTCCTGTTCAGGTTGTAAAGATAAATATAGCCTTAGGAAGTGCAAGATTTGCTGACTACTCTATACCTCTGCGTTTTAAGACACATATTCATGACTTGGGTGGGGTTATATACTCTATCTCTAGTTCACCAGGTGAAACGACCTATATCAACCTCAATGGTGGTGTTGATGAGTACGGTTTGAGTACACTTAAGGGTAGTATAGATATTTCTGACCCAAAGGCTTTTACCGACTTAGACCTAGTCTTTAAAAACTTAGAGATGAACTCTTTTAGTGGTTATAGTGCTACATTTGCAGGGCATGAGATAGAGTCCGGAAAACTCTATCTTGACTTAGGTTACGATGTTCTCAACTCAGAGCTTCAGGGTAGAAATAGTGTCATACTAAAAAATGTAAAATTAGGCGATGAGGTTGATGATGAGAATGTTACAGTCTTACCTCTTGGTTTTGTAATTGGTCTACTAGAAGATAGCGATGGCATCATCGATATAGATATGCCCGTAGAGGGAAATCTTAATGAGCCAGATTTTAAGTATGGTGCTCTTGTTTTTAAAACTCTTGGTGGACTTATAGCCAAGGCTGTGCTCTCTCCGTTTAAATTTTTAGGGGCGATGATGGGTATGGATGGTGAGGCATTGTCATATATTGAGTTTGAAGCTGGAACAAATACAATCTCCCCTCCAGAGAGAGAAAAACTCGATGAAATAGCAAAAATGATGCTTACAAAACCAAAAATATCTTTAGCCCTTAGTGGAACTTATGATGAGAACATAGATAAACTAGCGCTACAAAAAGAGAAGTTAATACAAGTTGTTCTTCATAATAGTGGTATTTTAAATAGAGATGATCATAAAAATGCACTCACAATAGACCTCTTAGAAGATATATATGATGATATGAGTGATGATGATAGAGCTGATGAACTCGAAGAGAGACTAGAAAAAAAGTATAAGGATGAAGAGTTTAATCGTGCTTATCAAGAGGGATTACTCAAGCTTTGTATCGGGATTCAAAAGGTTACTATACAAGAGTTAAAAGCCTTGGCTGAGAGTCGTAGTGAAGCACTCTTCTCTTATCTAACTCAAGAGAAAAGTGTAGAAATTTCACGTATTAGAATAGATGCTTCAAAGGGAGTTGATAAACCAGATGAATTTTTAGTAAAAGTTGATTTACAAATAGAAGTAAAATAGCTTTTTGGTATACTTCGCCTTTAAAAGTTCAAAAACTATTTTAATATAAAGGATTTAGATGTTTAACATATCTAAATATAAGACATACATAAAAGGGCTACTTGTTAGTATTGCGATAGCAGGTGCGGCAAGTGGAATTACTCACTTTATCTCTTTTAGTACAGCTACTGTAGCTATTATTCTTGGTCTCATTGTAGGAAATCTGTTTTACAAGACTTTTCATGAAGAAGAAGCTGGCTTTAAAAGTGGTGTGAAGTGGGCAGAAAAAGATTTACTAATGTTTGCTATCGCTCTAATGGGGATAAATCTCAACTTTACTATGCTGGCAAACTTAGGTGTTAAAACTCTTGTGATTATCATTTTAGGAATGATATTTACAATCTCTATGGGACTCTTACTAGGAAAACTTTTCAAGCTTAACCCGAAACTCTCACTTATGATAGGTATAGGAAATGGTGTATGTGGAAGCTCTGCAATCGCAGCAACATCTGGTGTGGCAAAGGTTAACAATAATGATATAGGTATCAGTATTGCACTTGTAAACCTAATGGGAACAGTTGGTATATTTTTAGCACCATTTTTAGCACATCTTTTAGGTTTTACTGATGTACAAGCCGGAATTTTTACAGGAAATACACTTCAAGCTGTTGGACAAGCAGTAGCAGCTGGTTTTAGTATCTCTCCTGAGGCTGGACACTATGCAACTGTTGTAAAAATGGGAAGAGTTTTACTACTTGTGCCTCTTGTACTTATCTTGATATATATAGCAAAAAAAGAGAGTCAAAATAGTGATGAGGAAGTAGCACAAAAAGGGAAAATAGGAGTACCATCGTTTATTATTTGGTTTGTAGGTTTTTCTATTGTCGCATCACTAGGCTGGTTACCTAAAGAGCTTGAGACACTTATCTCTACTACTAGTCATTACATCACACTTATTGCGATGAGTGCAATCGGTCTTATGATACATTTTGGTACGATTATGAAAACAGCTGGAACAGCATTTAAAGTCTCTTCACTTCTGTTTGCTTTACAGTTGATATTTAGTGCCTTACTAATTAGTATGTTATAGGCGAAGTAGATAAATCTCTTTAAGGGCACTCTTTAGGATAAAACTATATAATTTATAAAATAGTCCAAAAGGAGTTACTCGTTATGTCACATCTACCTAGTACGCTTAATTCTTTTTGGCTTTGGCGTGAAGTCTCTTCTAAACTTGGTGTATCAAATCCAGCTTATAAATACTGGAAAAATACACCAAATATGAAACTCAATAACAAGTATATTTTTATTCAAAAAGAGACACTCCCTCCAAAACACATTCATGTCGAAGAGATTCTTACCGACCTCTCTGGGCACCTTCCTATTAAATTTGCATCTGACCAACTTCATGTAAATGAGCATATATTTTCTTATGAAAAAATGAAGTTATTTAAAGAGTTTGAGTATAAGTTTGTTGAAGATGTAAAGTTTGTAAATATCAAAAAATTCTTTAGAGAAAATGGCATCAAAGTTACAAAAAATTCTCTGATTCAACTGGGGAAGATGAAAGACTTAGAGTTTAGTGTTGACTCTACTTTTTATCGTCTTAAAGATGACTACGGTATAGTGGTTTACGACTGATGAATACTTTTTTTATAGAGTTTCGTGACCCTCTTTTCTCTATCATAGTGCTTTTCTCTATCATTTTTATGATTGCTCTTCTCTCATACTGGTGGAGCAAGTATAAGCATAGAGAAGATTCAAAATATTTAGATAATTTTTTAGAACAGTTTCGTGCACTCCCTTCTCATAAAGAGTTAAAAGTGCTGATTTCGGGAGGAGAACTCTCTGAAAAGTCATGGTTGCTACTTGCACACTCTTACTCTAAAAATGGAAACTATGAAAAAAGTATAGAGATATATAATGAAATCTTAGAAGTAGGAAGTAGTGAAAATACAAAGGAAACTATGTTTCTTTTAGGAAAAACATACTTCAAGGCTGGCTTTTTAGAACGTTCAAAACAGATATTTTTAGAAATACTTAAAATCCATCCAAGAACACCACTCGCACTTCATTATCTCCTGCTTGTATATGAGTACATGAAAGATTATAAGTCAGCTATAGATGTTTTAGAACCTCTTGATGAGCTAGGCGAAGATATATCACTTGAAAAAGCATACTTAAATGTTTTAAATATTTTGAGTCAAGCAAACTTGTCACAAGAAGAAAAAGCAGAGAAACTTCTTGTTATATATAAAGAGAGCCATCAACTAACATATATTATTTTTCAATTTTTATTTAGGGTTAACCCCTCTTTAGCTTGGAAGAATTTTGATAATTCTAAGGGTGAAGAGCTTGTAGATATCTTGTGGAATCTTGATTTTAAGGACTTGGATTTAGATATAATTTCAAAAAATGGTTACCTACGAGAACTCTTTAGTGCAAGAGGTGATATAAATCTCGCAAAGACAAGTTCTGTTTTTGAACTAGATGTTCTTATAAAACTAGAAAATAGAGCTAGTGTTACTATGAGTTTTGAGTATGTGTGTGAGAATTGTAAGAATGTATTTCCATTTGCATTTGAAAGATGTACTTCGTGTCACTCCATAGATAAAGCAAGTACAGAGTGGACTCTTAGCCGAGACTATCAAAAAGATTTTAGTGAAGAGAATAACTCTTTTCAGTAATAAAAAATTTAGAAAAAAGAGAGAATCATGAGTAAAAGTATTGCTAAGTTGGAAAAACTACTAGGATATGAGTTTGAAGATAAAAAGCTCATTATCGAAGCGCTGACACATAAAAGCTATAAACAGCCCTACGATAATGAGCGCTTGGAATTTTTGGGAGATGCTGTTCTTGACCTTATAGTAGGTGAGTATCTTTTTATAAAATTTAGAAATTCTGATGAGGGAAAACTCTCTAAGATAAGAGCATCTTTAGTAAATGAAACAGGCTTTGATAAGCTAGCTCGTGCACTTAGTTTAGGAGAGTTTATTTTTCTTTCAAGTGCTGAAGATAACAATGGCGGAAGAGAAAAATCTTCACTTCTTTCAAACGCTTTTGAGGCGGTAATGGGAGCTATTTATCTAGAAGCTGGACTTAAAGTTGTCGAAAAAATCGCAATTAAGCTTATAGAGAGTAATCACGAGGAAATTTCTCTTGACTTTCTTTTCAGAGATTTTAAAACTACACTTCAAGAACTTACACAGGCTAGATTTGGCATAACACCAGAGTATATAGTCCTAACAAGTCGTGGCCCTGACCATCTTAAAGAGTTTGAGGTTGGAGTGTTTATAGAGGGTAAAGAGTACGCAAGAGCTATAGGAAAAAGTAAGAAAATTGCACAGCAAATCGCAGCAGAAGAGGCAGTAAAACTGCTCAATGAGGAGAAGTAGTGAATAGTTTTGGAGTGAAGTTAAAGTTTAGTACATTTGGAGAGTCTCATGGTAAGGCAATAGGGTGTCTTCTTGATGGTGTCCCTGCTGGATTAGAGATAGATGAAGAGTATATTCAGAGTGAACTAGACCGTAGAAAACCTGGTAAAAGTGAGTTTGAAACAGCTAGAAAAGAGGCTGACAAAGTAGAAATTCTCTCAGGTGTTTTTGAGGGACTTAGTACGGGAACTCCAATCGCAATGATAATCTATAATACTAACCAGAAGTCCAAAGACTATACAAATATTAAAGATGTGTTTCGTCCAGGACATGCCGACTTTACTTACTTTAATAAGTACGGAATAAGAGATTACCGTGGTGGTGGACGTAGTTCAGCTCGTGAAACTGCGGCTCGTGTTGCTGCTGGTGCTATTGCAAAGTTGATGCTTAAAGAGTTAGATATTGAAGTCCTCAGTGGTATTAGTGAGGTTGCAGGTATAAAATCAGAAGTTTTTAACTATGAGGCCGCAAAGAGTAGTATTATCTATGCTCTTGATGAGAATAAAGAGCAAGAACAAAAAGATGCAATACTTAAGGCTAAAAGCAATCATGACTCAGTTGGTGGAGTTTCACGTGTTCTTATTAAGGGTGCACCTATTGGACTTGGGCAACCTCTGTACTATAAACTTGACGGTGTCTTAGCAGATGCAATGATGGGCTTAAACGCAGTTAAAGCAGTTGAGATAGGTGATGGTGTTCTAAGCTCTAGAGCACTTGGCTCACAAAATAATGATGCTATTCGTCTTGAGGGTTTTGAGAGTAACCATGCAGGTGGTATTCTCGGTGGGATTAGTAATGGGGATGATATAGTTTTAAATGTCTATTTCAAACCAACACCCTCTATTTTCAAAGAACAGCATACTATTACTACAAAAGATGAGGAGGTTGATTTCTCATTAAAAGGTCGTCATGATCCTTGTGTTGCTATCCGTGGTACAGTTGTTTGTGAATCTATGGCTGCACTTGTTATAGCAGATATGATATTACTAAACATGGGCTCAAAAATGAGTGGTGTAAAAAACTACTACAAATAAGGAGATTATTATGAAGGGAATCTATAAAGATGAAAAAACTAATGAGTGGTTCTTTCCACAAAATAGTTATATACTAAGTGAAACAGACGAGAAGGGAATTATCTTGTATGCGAATGATGTGTTTTGTCAATTAGCAGGTTATTCACTTGATGAACTTATTGGCCAACCTCATAATATCTTACGACATCCTGATATGCCTCGTGCTGCGTTTAAATCTCTATGGGATGATGTGCAGGAGAAGGGTTTTTGGACAGGTATTGTAAAGAACCTTAGGAAAGACAGAAATTTCTACTGGGTACATGCAACCGTTTTAAGACGTCTTAGAGGCAATGGAGAGACAACTTACCTCTCAGTGCGACGAGTACCAGATAGAAGCGATGTTGAGGCTTGTACAGTACTTTACAGTGAGTTAAAGTCTAAAGAGTAGAGAGAATTGATACTTAATAAGTATCAACTCCTCCAAGTGAACGAATTATAGATGGAATCTCTGTATCGAGTTGATTGATTTTTTTAAGTTTATCTTCATCTCTTATGTTTAGTGCTGCGGCCCAAGCAGCTAAAGTTGGCATACCAATAACTATCTTATTTTCCCCTGCTTTTATATATGCATACATTGAACATGGTGCAAACATTGCTGCTTTTGGAAGTGGGTCTTTTCCATCAAAGATAGTATATGAAAATGGAATATGACAAAGGGACCATACAACAAACTGATCATAATCAGGGAGTACATCTTCTTCTGTATTGAGACTATATTTCATATTGTAAAATCCAGCAATTATATAGCCTTTTTGTTCAAACTGAGACTCAAATTTTTCTTGAAACTCATCAAAGAAGTCATCTATATCTTCAGGTGTTTCAAAAGGAACTTCAAAAGTCATCATACCTTTCTTTGCAAAACCATGGAGTTTTGTATAGGTCTTTGTAACTTTAAAGTGTTTTTCTATTTCTGCATCAAGAGGTTTAAACATATCGATAAACTCTTCTCTTACATCTTTGTCCGAAATCTGGAGTATATCTAGCGCAGACTCGGGCATGATATGTGTTATAACTGTTTTCCCATCACTTTTTTTTCTGTATATAACTAGGTTAAAAGGTGTAAACCCTGCTAGTTTTGGTTCTTTGTTAAAAAGAGGTCTAGCAATTGAGTCGTTAATTAGTGAAGAAAAAGAGAGTTGTTCAAGACCTGTTTCTCCAACTTGTTGGACATATACATTCTGGACATTATGATGTGCATCATTTACCCAAAAACCTATGTTCTCAAGAGGTTTTTGAGTAAAGTCAAAAAACTTTTTATCCGTGTTTGCATCTGTAGAATCAAGAGTATATTCAACTGCTAGTCTATCGTTTGAACTTGGAGTGAAGCCTTGTGCAGAAAAAAGTGAAGATGCTATAGCGAGTGTGAAAAATAAATGTTTGAGCATGGAGTGTCCTTAATGATTGTAGTAAAAGACAGAGGCATAAGTATGACTCTCTATTTTAGTGCAAAAAACTACCTGAAAGAGATTTCAGGTAGTAAAGGAAGTATCTACTCAATCATCTCGTTGATAATAGTTTCAATTTGACCTTGTGCCTCACGAAGTGGCTCTAAAGACTCTTTGTCCTCGATATCAAGAGTTGTAATCCAGTTATCAACTGATAAGAATCCCATGTGCATCTGGTTTTCACCTGTTTTTTTGTAAAGGTAAAAAGAACATGGAGCCCAAGCACCAGCTTCTGGGTGAGTTTTAGATACTGGGAAAATTACATCAAACTTACAGATAGAGTAAGTATGGTAGTAATCATAAACACCAGTGTATCCAGCATCGTCAAAAATCTCTTCTTGAAGATTAGTATAGTTTGGAAGTAAGAAACCTAGAGGCTCTAATTCACCTTCAAATTCAGCTTCAAACTCTTCTATGAAGTCTTCAGGACTTTGACCATCTAAATCAAGTTCAACTACAAACTCTGTTGCAAATGTTTTCTTTGGGTTTTTAACAGTATGACCTAAATCTTTGAATGAACCATTTGGCATACCATTTTTAAGTGCTGTGTCGATTAGTTTTGCATAAGCAACTAGATCTGGATCGTTTACTGGGATACCAGTAGCTCTAGCCATACCATCAACAGTTAAAGTTGCAACATTCATAGTCTTAGTTGTGTCATCCATCCAGATAGACATTGTAAGTGGAGTCAGTGCACCAAAATTAGGATACTTTTTAACAAGCTTAAATGTTAAGTCATTGTTTACAAACATCGCTAAGTTATATACTGAATAGTGAGTCTTTTTAAATCTAAGAGTAAAAGGCTTATTCATGTCATTGTTTCCAGCAACACTTAGTCCTGCTTTATCAAAACCAGCTTCAACTATTTTTGTAGTGATTTTACCATCACTATTATCTGCACTAAACACTTGTACATTTTGTGCAGGCTTTGAGCTTTTTGCTTCTTCTTTTACAGGAGCAGAACTTGCACCATTACATCCAACTATAGAGATAGCTACTAATGCAGCTAAAACTAATGTATATATTTTTTTCATTATTTTTCCTTGTGGTTAACTTTAATTTTTAACTCTAACATCATTTAGATATAAATAATATTAATAGTTAAAGATTTCTACTTTATCACCTAAATGTATTTCAGAACTACACCCTATAACTTTGGCAAATATACCTCTGTCATTTTTTAATAGTTTTGGTAGTTTAGAATTTACTTTTGAGAGACCCTTACACATTGTACAGTTTTGAGTTATTTCTAGTTCTACTTGACCTATTTTAAGTCTGTTACCTGCTACTAGGGCATAGGGGTTTATATCTATTAAGATATTTTCACCTAAGGCACCTTTATCTACCTCTATACTGTTTTGTAAGCTTATCTCATAGCTCTGTATTGAACTAAGTAGGATGGCTCTCATCTCATCTTTTGCATAAAATTTATCATTAATTATTCCATTTTTATCAACAGAAATAGAAGAAACACTCTCTCGTGTTTTTGCAGTGTCATTATGTGTAATAAATAACTCTATTACTTTACCGTGCATATTATTTGTCATGTTATTAAGAAGTCCTCAATTTTGTATGTGTTTGTATGTTTTGAGAGAAAGAAGAGTTAGAAGTTAGAAGCACAGAGTTGTGCTTCTGAGAGTAAATTCAAGTTGTTACTTGATTTTACCTTTACCTTTACCTGTGTTACCTTTACGGTCAACCCATGTCATAAGTACTTTATCACCTTTAGCACCTATACCTTTAAATTGAAATTTAAAGATTGGGTTTTTTGATAAAAATTGACTTGTTGATGCATCAAGAACAGTTTCACCATTCACAGTTGCAGTCATATGAGTGATGAAGTTAGCATCTTCTCTATTTCCTGTCTTCTTTTCCATTTGGTTGTATGTAGTCATGTTATGTTTAGCCATAGCTTTGATTTTAACAACACCGTTTTTTAATTTTGCTTTTACTTTTATACCAGCCATTTTGTTTCCTTATATTTTATTATTTTATATGTAAAACGAAAAGGTGATTAACCTTCACATCCACCAAGTGCAACATCTAAAGTCTGTTTAGCAGCATAAAGCTTACCGTCAAGACCTTCAACAACAAC
>Ga0256824_10000174_pt1 | contig 23017 bp, 22 predicted proteins | sample CV67metaG_FD_191570 | JGI IMG/M metagenome (GOLD analysis project Ga0256824, IMG submission 191570) | Hydrothermal vent microbial communities from East Pacific Rise, Pacific Ocean - CV67 | ecosystem: Environmental > Aquatic > Marine > Hydrothermal vents | place: Pacific Ocean: East Pacific Rise...
ACTACTCATACCCTTAGGGTGCGAAAAGTCAAAACGCAATCGTTTATCGTCATTTAGTGAACCTGCTTGTGCAATATGCTCACCCAAAATTTCAAAAAGAGCTGCGTGAAGTAAGTGTGTAGCTGAATGGTGTTTTTCTATCTCTGCTCTGTTTTGGTTTAAAACAGCTTCAACACTAGCACCAACAGATAGCTTACCCTCAAACTTAGACAAATTCATGTCTAAAAACTTTTGAGTATCAACTACTTTAGCATCTGCTACTACACCAACATCACCAACTTGTCCACCTGACTCTGCATAAAAAGGAGTCTGCTCTAGCATTACCCAACCTATGCCATCTACAGAGTCTACTTGTTTAAACTCTTCATCTAAAAGAGCCAATACTTTTGTAGAGACCTCTTTTTGAGTATAACCTACAAACTCATTTACTCCAAAGCTCTCTTTTAGTGCTTTAAAGTCACCAGTTGCTGCTGCTTCTCCTGTACCTTTCCACGCTGCCTTAGATTGGTTTTTTTGCTTCTGCATAGCCTCATCAAATGCTTTTTTATCTAACTCTATATTTTTTTCTCTTAACATATCTTCAGTTAAATCAAGAGGGAAACCATAAGTGTCATAAAGTTTAAATGCGACCTCACCATTGAACTTACCTTTAGTATGCTCTAGCTCTTTAGTAAAGAGTTTTATACCAGCTTCTATAGTCTCAAAAAAACGCTCCTCTTCAAGCTTCATGGAAGTTTTAATGGACTCTTTTTTCTCCACTAAGTAGTGGTACTGCTCTCCCATAGTCTCTACTAGCGTATCTACTAAAGTGTTCATAAAAGGTTTTCTTAGTCCTAGCAGGTAACCATGTCTAATGGCTCTTCTCATAATACGGCGTAAAACATAACCCCTACCCTCTTTGTCAAAGTTTACACCTTGTGCTAAAAGAAAAGATACCGAACGCAAATGGTCTGCTATAACACGGTATGAAGCTGAGTTACTTGCACTGTAGTCATACTTAGTACCTACTAGCTCTGAAATTTTGTCAATATATGGCATAAAAAGAGTCGAGTGGTAGTTGTTTAAAACACCCTCTTTAATGGCTACTACTCTCTCTAGCCCCATGCCTGTGTCTATGCTTGGTTTTGGTAGAGGATTTAAGTTGCCCTCTGCATCTTTATCGTACTGCATAAAGACTAAGTTCCATATCTCTAAAAATCTATCTCCCTCTCCACCCATAACATCTTCAGAAGTGTTAAAGTTCTCTTCACCTTGATCATAAAATATCTCTGAACATGGTCCACATGCACCTGTGTCACCCATAGACCAGAAGTTGTCTGCATCACCAAAACGAACTATTCTATCTTTGCTTATGTGTTTTTCCCACAACTCAAAAGCTTCATCATCACTATCGTGAATAGTAACCCATAGCTTTTCTATGGGTAAATCTAAATACTCTTTAGAAGTTATGAACTCCCATGCATACGCTATGGCTTCTTCTTTAAAGTAGTCTCCAAAAGAGAAATTTCCAAGCATTTCAAAAAGTGTATGGTGTCTAGCTGTATAACCTACATTGTCTAGGTCATTGTGTTTACCACCTGCTCTTAGGCAAGTTTGAGAACTTGTAGCTCTAGGAGGGTTAGGGATAGGTGCATTACCAGTAAAAATATTTTTAAAAGGAACCATTCCTGCATTTACAAACATAAGTGTACCATCGTCATCTAGTGGGATTAATGGTGCTGATGAGTTAAGAGTATGGGCTTTGCCTTGAAAGTAGTCTAAAAAAGATTGTCTAATATCCATAATAAAATTGTCCTAGTTTAAATTAGAGATATTTTATCTAAATTGTGGTTATTTGAAGATAAATAGTTAATGCACGAAGGGGTAAAGCACCCCTAACGCGAAAAAATGATACAAAATTATTTATATATCATTAAAATTCAAATGTACAACTATCGTCTATACGATACTCAAAGCTACCACTAGGGTATGTGCGTCCGAAGTCTCCACCAAAACATGAATAAGGTATGTTTCCCTTAGGTTCATGTGCAATATCTTCTATAAATATTGGGTCTATTGGTGTACCGTGATAACCTATAAAATCAAAAGTACAATTTTCACCAGGATTGAACAAAAATCTTCCATCGTATCTTGTCCAAAAATCTCCAACAAATTCTCCAAAGCTATCTTCACAACTGTAGTGTACATCTGATACAGAGTTACCATTTCCATCTACCATAAATAGATAGGTTTCTGTAGGTTCAGGTGGATAGTAATGATCATCATGGCTATCGCCACAACCATTCAATAGTAGTACTAATGCACTAACAGCAATTAATCCTAATGTATTTACTCTCATTCAAAACTCCTTAAAGCTTATATTAATTCCATTTTCTAATTTTATTATGACAAGATATACACTCACCCATAACCTCAGCATAACTTTTAGATGCAGCATGTTTATGTTTAGCCAATATATTTTCTTTTATCTTCTCTGCATATTTTACAATATTTTTTGACTGTTGTTTAGCAAAAATTGCATTATAATCTTTGTAGCCTTTTGGAGCTACCTCTACATGAGTAGAAGCATCTTTAAGACTATCAACACCCTCTACTACCATATCTTTATTGTTACGCAAAAGACCTTTTTGTATTTTAGCCATTGAAGTCTCCATCATCTGCATATCTTTTACTCTCTGCTCTTGATTATATGCAAACAAACTAACACTCATCGTACCTACTACCAATAAACCTACTAATATTTTTTTCATTAAATCTCCTTTAGTTTATTTATTCTACCATGTTTTCAAGAAGTTTTGCAATTTTTAGACTGCCGTTTTGTTCTACTATTTCTATGAGACCTTTACTTTTTATTTCTATATTTTGATTTAGTAGCTCTAAGACTTTGTTGTTGTCTATCTCTTTTTCTCTCATAATCCATGCTAAATCTTTTTTTACTAAAAACTCTGCATTGTAGTATTGGTGGTCACTAGCTGCGTAGGGGTATGGGATGAAAAGTGTAGGTAAGCCTGTGGCTGATAGTTCCCATAGTGTTGAAGCTCCTGCTCTTGCTATGGCAAGGTCTGCTTCGTTCATGTACTCTGCTAACTGTGTAGTAAATCCAAATACTTCTGCTTTTATGCCTAAGTTACTGTAGGCTTCTTTTACTTCATCAATGTTTTTAACACCTGCTTGATGGATAATTTTAATATTACTATCTTTTAATGTAGGTGCAATTTCAAGTGCTAAGGAGTTAATGGCTTTTGCCCCTTGTGAACCACCTAAAAATATGATGGTTTTTACATCAGATCTAACTCTTGCATTTTTAAAAAATACTTCTTTTATGGGGTAAGCTTTTATGGGGCTTTTATCTAAGTAGGATGATATAAAGGCATTGGCATATGGTTTTAGTAGTCTGTTTAGAGAACCTAGTGCTGCATTTTGTTCATGTATAACCAAAGGAATACCCATGCTTTTTGCAGCTATGGCTGTAGCTGCTGACGAGAAGCCACCTACAGAAAAAACTACTTTAACATTATGTTTTTTAAGAAGTTTTCTAGCTTTCAACATGGACTTAAACATCATCCAAAGAGATTTTACTTTGCCTAAGCCTCTTTGGTTTACCACTCCTCTAGTCTCAAAGAAGTACTTATGTTTAAAGTCACTATCTTCTTCAAACCACTGTTTGTCTTGACCTTTGGTTGAGCCTATGTATATAAGCTCATTTTCACTAGTTACAAGTTGTTCTTTAACTGCTCTAATAATGGCTAAATGCCCACCTGTTCCACCACCTGTCATTACAATGCTCATGCTACTCTCCTATAGAATTTTACCGTATTTATCTCTTGGCATCTTTTTTGAAATCATAAGTATCATGCCTATTGCTATGCAAGATGCGACTATGTGTGAGCCTCCATAACTTAAAAAGGGAACTGCTATACCTTTGATGGGAGTCATACCAGATATACCATAAGAATTTAAGATGAATGAAAATGCAATAATAGAACCAACACCTATGCTAAATAGATAGTAGACTGGACTTTTAACTTTAGATGCAATTTTAAAGATACGAAATACAATAAAAAGCATAGTTAAGGTTACAAATACAAGCCCTGCAAAGCCCAACTCTTCTGTAATACCTGCCAATATAAAGTCGGTATGAACTTCACTAAGGTAACCTAGTTTAAATTGACCATTTCCCAAGCCTTGACCCCAAAGCCCACCGTTGTGTATGGCGTTTAGTGAGTTTGCTATTTGAAAAGGCTCTTTTTCTGTAACACTCACTTGAAGACTTTGTGCAAATTCGCTATTTGGGAAAAGTTCTAAGATGTCATTTTGAACTGTACTCCACCAACTTTTAATTCTTTCTATTCGGTGTGGAGCTACAATAACTAACACCATTAATGCAGACAAAGCAACAAAAAGTAGTGTTAAGAAAAATCTAAAAGATATACCTATAAATAATATCATCATAGTCAAGGTAACACCTAGAACAAAAACTTGTCCTAAATCTTTTTGAAAAATAGCAATTACTATTACAGCAAAAGCAAATACTACAAGGTAAGGTAAAAACATATTAATTTCATCTAAGTAGCCCATTTTAGACTTATCTGTAAGTTTACGAGAAAAGCTCCATGCTAGAAAAAATACAAAACCAACTTTAAAGAACTCTACAGGTGCAACCGATACTGGACCTACATATATCCACCTTTTTGCTCCACCAATTTCATTTACCAAAGAAGCTGGCATAAATTGCATTACTACCATAATAAGTGCAAATAGAAAAAATAGTGATAAGCCTATGAAAGCTAAATTTTTATCGGGATTTAATTTACTTAAAATAATCATAGACATAAAGCCTACAAATACAGCAGCACTTTGTCTTATGAAGAAGTGATACTCGCCATATCCACTATGTAGCGTTATATAATATATTGATAATGAGTAGTCCATAACAAGTGAAATTGTCAAAAGAGTCATTACTGCTGCTAGAAGTGGTTTATCAATCATATAATATATGCTCTCTTTCTTAAATATACATTGGTATTTTATCAAATTTAATAGATAAATTGGATAAAATTAGACTTAAACTAGTAGGAATATAAAGAATATGACAGAGAAGACTAAATCCAAAACAAACATTTCACAAAGAAAAAATAAAGTATCTGCTCTATTTTTTATCATTTTTCTTGCTATGTCTGCTTTTTTATACTCTGTATATAAGACTATTATAAACTACAGAGATATGCCTAGTTACTACTCTACAATACACGATAGGTCTTTTAGAGGTAGCATCATCTCAAAAGATGGTTACACTCTAAGTTCATCACAAAAAGTATATACAGCTTCCATTCGTGGGGCAAGTATTGCTCCTGAGAAAAGAGAAGTTTTCATTAAACTTTTTAGCATATATAGTGATATTCCTACTTATGAAGTTCGTGAAGTACTTAAAAACTCTAGGGGTAAGTACATACAAGGCTACATAGCCCTCTCTAGGGAAATAAATGCAAAACATGCAATGCAATTAAAAAACTTAAGCTACAAACTAAGACAATTAAATGTTTTTCAAAGTATTAAAAATAGCTCTGGCATAGAGTTTTTATATGGTCTTGACATAGTAGAAAATGGAGAAAATAGAGAGTTTCCTCTAAAAGATGTATTAAGTCCTGTTCTTGGCTATGTAGGTAAAGAGTATGAAAATAGATATTTGAGAAGAGTAGGACAAAAAGGTCTTGAAAAAAAGTACAATGAGCATATAACTTCTAAAAAAGATGGGTATTTTAGAGGTAAAAGAGATGTAAGATCCAGACTTATTCACGATAAAAATAGTATTCAAAGAGAAAGAGTAGATGGTCTTGATTTACATTTAAATATTTCACTTGCCATACAAAGAAGAATTGAACTTATGTTAGACTCGATGAAAAGTAAACTATATGCCGATGAAATCATAGTAGGAGTTATGCAAAGTAATAACGGTAAAGTACTTGCATTAGCAAGTAGCGAGCGATACAACCCTGCACGCATTGAACAAAAAGACATATCAGCACTCAACCCAAAATTTGCAGAGTACCCTTATGAGCCTGGTTCAGTTCTTAAACCTCTATCCATATCTATAGCGTTAGAAAAAGGTTTAATTAAACCTAACACTTGGTTTCAAACTTTTAACGGTAGATTAAAAATAGGAAGAAGACATTGGATTTCAGATGATGACAAGTTTGATGCTCTAACAGTTACAGACATAGTAGTACACTCTTCAAATGTTGGTACTTCACAAATATCTTGGAAACTTACAGGTAAGGAGTTTAGAGATGGTTTACTAAAGTTTGGTGTAGCTAAACACACTGGTATTGACCTCTCTCGTGACCTACCTGGAATGTTAAAGAAGCTTTATAAACTTAACCATAAACTCCATAGAGCTAGTACATCTTACGGTTATGGTATGCAGATAACTTTTGCACAACTTCTTAAAGCTTACTCAGCATTTAACAATGATGGAAAAGCTGTTACACCTAGGATTGTTAACTACCTTGCAGATAGTAAGGGAAGACACTTTACTGTAAAACCTGATGTACCAGACATACAAGCTGTAAGCAAAAAAACTGCAAATCAAATGCACAACATTCTTTTAGAAGTAGTTAAAAGAGGTACTGGAGAAAAAGCTCAATACCTTGGTTTAGAAATAGGTGGAAAAACAGGAACTGCTCACATAGTAAGAAATGGTAAGTATGTAAGAGAGTACCATAGTAGCTTTTACGGTTTTGCAAACGATAAAAAAGGTAATAAATATACTATTGGTGTACTAGTTATTAGAGCAAAGAAAAAGTACAAATACTTTGCTTCACAATCTGCTGTACCTACATTTAAAAACATAGTAAACATTTTAGTTGGTCAAAATAAGCTTATTCCCGATATTGAAGCAGATCAAGAAGCTATGGGTTCAGATATGTATACATGTGAAGTAAATACAACCAATGAAGATAAAAATTGTACCAAAATCATAGAAGAGGTAGAAAAACCTAAAGAGAATAAAGTATATATTCCTGTAAAAAAAGTGAGAAAAATACCAAGAGTGCCAAAGGTAAGAAAAGTAAGACGACCGTATGTACCTAAAGTATTTAAAGAACCTGCTATGCCAACAACCAAACCTGAACCTGTGCCTATACAACACTTTGATAATATGGAAGATCTTTTTTAATAAAAGTACAATAGAAGCATTATAAACTCTATCTATAAAATATTTTGATAGAATAGTAGTAAAAATTAGGAAATTTTATTACTATGGATGCTTACGAATATGGCGAACTATTAAAATCTCTATCTAAAAAAATGGAAAATATTACCAATATTGTAAAACCAAATATTTTAGAAAAGAGACTTAAAGAGATAGAGCAGATGCAACAAAACCCTGACTTTTGGACTGACTCCGACAATGCTGCTAAAGTCTCCCAAGAGAAGACAAGAACACAAAGAGTTTTAGAAACTTACGAAAATGCAAACTCTTCTGTAGTTGATGCTATGGAGTACTTTGAGTTAGCAAAATCTGAAAAAGATGAAGATACTTTAGAGATGCTTTATGAAGATGCTCCTTCACTTCAAGAGACTACTAATGCACTAGAAGTACAAATGATGCTAAGTGGAGAACACGATAGTAACAATGCTATAGTCTCCATACACCCAGGTGCTGGTGGAACTGAGTCACAAGACTGGGCTGCTATGCTTTACCGAATGTACTTAAGATGGGCAGAGAGACATGGCTTTAAAGTTGAAGTACTAGACCATCAACCAGCTGAAGAGGCAGGCATTAAAGATGTATCTTTCATGATAAAAGGTGAAAATGCTTACGGTTACTTAAAAGTTGAAAATGGCATACATAGACTAGTACGCATAAGCCCTTTTGATTCAAATGCAAAAAGACACACATCATTTTCATCGGTTATGGTATCACCAGAGGTAGATGACGATATAGACATAACCATAGAAGACAAAGACATAAGAGTAGATACCTACCGTGCAAGTGGTGCAGGTGGGCAACATGTAAATAAAACTGAATCTGCCATTCGGTTAACTCACTTAGAGACAAACATTATAGTACAGTGTCAAAACGATAGAAGCCAACATAAAAATAAAGCTGCTGCTATGAAGATGTTGAAGTCTCGTCTATATGAGTATGAGATGGCAAAAAAACAAGCTAAACTTGATGGTGTAGAAAAATCAGAAATTGGTTGGGGTCATCAGATTCGATCTTATGTAATGCAACCCTACCAACAGGTAAAAGACACTAGAAGTAACCAAGCATTTACAAATGTAGATGCCATACTAGATGGAGACATAGATAAGCTTTTAGAGGGTGTTCTCATATCACAAGCAAAGTAAAATGATACTTTTTATAATAAGTAAATAATATATTAAGTATAAGTTAGTATACTAACAAATCTAAAAATAGGAGTATAAATGTCTGATTTAAATAAAACTGAAATTGAAGTAGAGGGAGCTAGCGTTCCTTTCTTTACATATAATATAGAAGATACACAATACATAGAGTTTGACACATCAAAGTGTGGACCACCAGATCCTATGGTAAATGCAATGGCAGGACTTAAACTACTAGATGCACCAAACAAAAAAGTAGTTATGATAAACCATAAAAGCCCTGGTGGACTAATAGCTAAAATTGGTGAAAACTATGACATAAATGAAGAAAAACTTGAAGATGGTCGTGTAAAACTTGTATTTTCTTACAAAGATGGTGAGAGCCAAAAAGCTGACCTTAGCAAAAATAGTTGTGGTTAGTAGAAAATGAAGCAAATATCAAATGATTTTGCACCACCTCTTAAACTAATAGCACCATTTTTCAAATATGGTGTTATTTTTTATCTACTCTCAATGCTAAGTCTGCTTTTTTTTGAACCTACATTCTCATATCAGCAGATGGATATAGCAGGATGGATACACCTCTTCCTACTTGGCTTTGTAATGATGATAATTTTTGGAGCAATGGCACAACTAATTCCTGTTGTACTAGAGGTTGGACATGTGGTTGTAGATGTATATTATGTCATATTTCCTCTACTTGGAGTTGGTGCTTCTGTACTTGTACTTGGTTTTTGGTTTAATACAGCTCTACTCTCTTACGGTGGTCTTTTAGTTCTCATAGCTATGGCAATATTTGCTTCTGAAAACATAGCTACACTAAAAAAGACAGAGTTAAAAACACTAACAGTAAGAACAGTAGCTTGGAGTAATGGTTACTTACTTTTAGGCATACTAACAGGTTTTGCTATAGCTTTAGGTTTTACAGGTAATCTAAACATAGACATTGAGCTTATGTTAAAAGCTCATGTGTATGCAGTACTTGGTGGTTATGTTATGCTAACTATTATGGGTCTATCACTAACACTGATTCCTATGTTTTCTCTAGCTCATGGCTTTGATGAAAAACCCATAAGAATAGCTTTCAATACCCTCATAACAGGAGTAGGTCTTGTCTTTGTATCTGCTCTTTTTGGTCAAGAGTGGCTTATGACTATTGGGTACATTGTAAGTTTTGTAGCCGTTATGTTTTACACATGGCAAATATATATTATTGCAGAGCTTACCGTTCGTAAAGAGATGGATGTATGGGCTAAGTCTATGATATTTGCTTTTGGTGCATTACTTTTTTCTATGGCAACTGGAGCTGTTAGCATACTAACTGGCGATGCTAGTATGTTACATACTACTGTATGGTTCTTCTTACTTGGTTTTGTCTCTTTTATGATAATAGGACATCTCTATAAGATAGTACCATTCTTAGTATGGTTTGAAAGATTTGCACCACTTGTTGGTAAAGAAAAAGTACCTATGCTAAATGAAATGTACTCTAAAGAGGGTGCAAATATGATGTTTAACTTTACAGTTGTAGGTGTAGTAGTCGGTGGACTTGGCTTACTTTTTGAGTCTAACATGCTTTTTAAAGCAGGTGGAAGTTTTTTATTTTTTGGTGCTATATTTTTAGTTATGACTATGAATAAAATGTTAGCTTATGGTAAGTAGTATTTTAAAGGAACAAAATGTGTAATATAACAAAAGAGAAAGCTTTTGAAGCTATAAGTACAGTCATAGACCCTGAAGTTGGATTTAATTTAGTTGAAATGGGTCTAATATATGATGCTATTGTAGATGATGAGTGCAATGTAAAAGTAATTATGACACTCTCAACACAAGGTTGTCCTCTTCATCAAATGATAAAACAGTGGGTACAAGAAGCTGTAGAAAAACTTGAGGGTGTTGGAGATGTAGAGGTTGAAGTTGTATGGGAACCTGCTTGGAATATTTCAATGGCAGAAGAGCATGTAATGCAAGCATTATCTGGTGTTGAACCTCAAATGTCATAAATTAATTAGGAGTTAAGAACTCCTAATTTCATAAATAAAATTTACTATCTGCAAAATTATTATTCTTTTAATTTATCTAAGATAAATTACCTCCTATTATTATTTTTACTATTTGCTACTTTTTTAAGCAAAATTACTTTTATTGATACAAATCATAACTTTTAACTAAGATATTGTGTTAAAATATATCTGTAGTTACCACTTGAAGAGTACCCTAAAGAGCATCTAGAGTTCTTTATGGTACTTTACAAAAGTAACAAAATAAATTACGGAGGAAGTAGTATGGCTTTAAATAGAAGAGAGTTTCTAAAAAGTGCAGCAGCAGCATCTGCAGCATCTGCAGTAGGAATTGCTGTTCCATCAAATCTTGAAGCGTCAGCAAATGAGGCACAAAAAGATTGGAGATGGGATAAGGCAGCGTGTAGATTCTGTGGTACTGGTTGTGGTATTATGATGGCAACAAAAGGTGGTAAAATTGTTGCAGTTAAAGGTGACCCAGCAGCACCTGTAAACAGAGGTCTTAACTGTATTAAGGGTTACTTTAATGCTAAGATTATGTATGGGGCAGATAGACTAAAACAACCTCTACTAAGAATGAATGACAAAGGTGAATTTGACAAGAAAGGAAGCTTTAAGCCTGTTTCTTGGAAAAGAGCATTTGATGAGATGGAAAAACATGCTAAAAAAGCTTTAGCACATGGTGGTCCTGAGTCTGTAGCTGTATTTGCATCTGGTCAGTATACTGTAATGGAAGGTTATGCCGCTCAGAAAATGATGAAGGCTGGATTCCGTTCAAATGCAATTGATCCAAATGCTAGACACTGTATGGCATCTGCTGTTGTTGGTTTCTACCAAACATTTGGTATTGATGAGCCATCTGGTTGTTACGATGATATTGAGCTTACAGATACAGTTATATCTTGGGGTTCAAACATGGCAGAAATGCACCCAATTTTATGGTCAAGAGTTACAGATAGAAAATTATCTGATCCAGATAGAGTAAAAATTATATCTATTCAAACATATACTCACAGAACATCAGATATTGCCGATACTGAAATCTTATTTTCACCAAATACAGATATAGCTCTTTGGAACTATGTTGCTCGTGAAATAGTAATGAGAGACAAAAAAGGTGGCGGTAAAGAAGATATTATTGATTGGGACTTCGTAAACAAAAACATGGTATTTGCAGCTGGTCCTGTAAATATTGGTTATGGTATGAGAAGAGCTGGTGAGAAATCAATTAAAGATGGTAAATATACTGATCTTGAGATGGAAATCATCAACAAAGAGATGAAAAAAACAGTTTCTGCTAAAGAAGCACCTGCTCTTGAGCCTTATGGTTACAAAGAGGGTGATGTAATGGAACATACAGCTGGTACACTTAAGCACTGGCATATCTCTTTTGACGATTATAAAAAGTCTTTAGAGCCATATACACTTGAATATACTGCTAAAATTGTTAAAGGTGACCCAGATGAGGACATCGAAGTATTCAAAAAGAAACTTCAACAACTAGCAGACCTTTACATTGAAAAAGGTAGAAAAGTTGTATCTTTCTGGACTATGGGTATGAACCAACATACTAGAGGTACTTGGGTAAATACACTTTCTTACAATGTTCACTTTATGCTAAACAAACAAGCTAATCCAGGTTCAGGTGCATTCTCACTAACTGGTCAACCAAGTGCTTGTGGTACAGCTAGAGAAGTTGGTACATTTACACATAGACTACCTGCCGATATGATGGTTAAAAACCCTAAACATAGAGCAATAGCAGAGAAAAAATGGGGAATTCCAGCAGGAACACTTAATGGTGTTGGTAAACAACATATTATGAAAATCCATAGAGATATTGAAGATGGTTTAGTTAAATTTGCATGGGTAAATGTTTGTAACCCTTACCAAGATTCAGCATCTGCAACTCATTGGATTAAAGCAGCTAGAGAGATGGATAACTTTATTGTAACATCTGATGGTTACCCAGGTATTTCAGCTAAAGTTTCTGACCTTGTACTTCCATCTGCTATGATTTATGAGAAATGGGGAGCATACGGAAATGCTGAGAGAAGAACACAACACTGGAGACAACAAGTACTACCAGTAGGTGATGCAATGTCAGATACATGGCAGTGGGTTGAGTTCTCAAAAAGATTTACAGTTAAAGATCTTTGGGGAGAACAAGCACCAAGTGGACCAAGAAAGAAAGCTCTTCCATCAGTAATTGAAGAAGCTAAGAAAATGGGTTACACAGAAGATACAACTATGTTTGATATTTTATTTAACAACAAAATAGCAAGAAGTTACAAACTAGATCAAGAAGACCCTATTCAAAAAGGTTACGATAACTCTGAAGGTTATGGAGATAGTAGAAAAGTAATTGGTTCTGACGGTAAAGAGTTTAAAGGTTACGGTTTCTTTATTCACAAATATCTATTTGAAGAGTATGCTGCATTTACAAGAGGGCATGGTCATGACCTTGCACCATTTGATATGTACCATAAAGTTAGAGGACTTAAATGGCCTGTTGTTGATGGTAAAGAGACACAGTGGAGATTTAATGTTAAGTATGACCCGTATGCAGCAAAAGCAGCAAAAGGTACAGACAATACACATGCATTCTACGGAAAACTTGCTAAGAACCTTCTACAAGGTAACTTAACTGGTCCAGATAAAAAGCTTGGTAAAAAAGCTCTTCCAAATAAAGCGAAGATTTTTGCTAGACCATACATGGATCCTCCTGAAATGCCAGATGAAACTTACGATACTTGGTTATGTACAGGTAGAGTTCTTGAGCATTGGCATTCAGGTACTATGACTATGAGAGTTCCAGAACTTTACAGAGCTGTTCCTGAAGCACTATGTTATATGCACCCAGAAGATGCTAAGTCAAAAGGTCTTAAACAAGGTGGACTTGCATGGGTAGAGTCAAGAAGAGGTAAAGTTAAAGCAAGAGTTGAGACTAGAGGTCGTAACAGACCAGCTCGTGGTCTTGTATTTGTACCTTGGTTTGATGAAAAAGTATTCATTAACAAAGTATGTCTTGATGCTACTTGTCCTATGTCTAAACAGACAGATTACAAGAAGTGTGCTGTTAAGATTTATAAGGCATAACTAGATGACTAACTCCAACAACAATAGACGGAAGTTTATAGCGACGACCCTTCAAAGCGTAGGCTTAACAGCTCTTGGTGGATTGTTGTGGAGTGGTTATAGTGATGAAGTTAAAGCATCACCATTGGTACTAAGACCACCAGGGGCAATTAAAGAAGATGATTTTTTAACTGCTTGTATAAAGTGTGGTTTATGTGCTGAGGCTTGCCAAAACAGAGACACAAACATAGATAGAGTAACAGGTCTTGCAAAAGAGGGAACTCTTAAAATGGCAAAAGGTGGTGACCATAAGTTAATTGGTACACCATACTTTATTCCTACTGATGTTCCTTGTTATATGTGTGAAGATATACCTTGTGTACCTGTATGTCCATCTGGTGCGTTAAATCAAGCATCTGTTTCTAATGAATCAGATGAACTTGACATTAACAAAGCTAGAATGGGTCTAGCAGTAGTACACAAAGAGTCATGCATAGCATTTTGGGGCATTCAGTGTGATGCTTGCTATAGAGCTTGTCCTCTTTTAGGAGAGGCTATAACCATAGAAATGCATAGAAATGAGCGAACAGGTAAACATACATTTATGTTACCAATAGTTAATGATAATGCATGTACTGGTTGTGGTCTTTGTGAAATTGCTTGTGTTACTGAAAAACCTGCAATATTTGTACTTCCAAATGAAGTTTCAAAAGGTGTAGCTGGTGACCACTATGTTAAAGGCTGGGATAAAGATGACGAAAAGCGTATTAAAAATGCTGTAGCCGAGGAGACAACAACTGAACTCTCTAAAGAGGGAACAGCATCTGGTTACTTAAATTCTGAGGAGCTGTATTAATGAGAAATATTAAATACTTACTTCTTAGAAGAGTAACGCAGATTGGTATATTGTTTCTATATTTTGCAGCGAACGCTTATGGTCTAAATATCTTAGCTGGTACATTTGGTTCATCTCTTCTCTTTGGAACAATACCTTTAGCAGACCCATATACTACACTTCAAGTGTTAGCTACAGGTTTTGTTTTGGGTGCTGATGTACTTATTGGAGCAGCTATTATTACGCTGTTTTACTTTGTAGTAGGAGGAAGAGCTTTTTGTTCTTGGGTATGTCCTATAAACATGGTAACAGATTTAGCAAATTGGCTAAGACGAAAATTGCAACTAGATAAAGAAGAAGTGAACTATAGGTTTATTAAAAGAAGTGCTAGGTACTGGATATTGGTACTAGGTCTCATAGTCTCTGCTGTAGTAGGAATTGCTGCATTTGAGGTTTTAAGTCCCATAACTATAATGCAAAGAGGTATTATCTTTGGTTTTGGTGCTGGTGCTTCTATTGTAATAGCCATCTTTCTTTTTGATCTATTTGGGGTTAGAAATGGTTGGTGTGGACACCTTTGTCCCTTGGGTGCAACATATTCACTCATAGGAAAAGCTAGTCTTATTAGAGTTGACCATGACCATGAAGCTTGTACGGCATGTATGAAGTGTAAAGTTGTGTGTCCAGAAAATCATGTACTACACATGATAAACAAAAAGAGTATTATGGTTACAGATGGGGAATGTACCAACTGTGGTCGATGTATTGATGTCTGTGATGATGATGCTCTTGGTTTTAATATACGAAATTATCTTAAATAATTAAGAAATAGTAATAGGAGGAAGAAAATGACAAAAGTTTTAAAAGTAATCGCATTAGGTTCTTTACTTGTTTCAGCACTAAATGCAAGTGAAGGAACACATGTTAACATAGATGCAGAGGTAAATACAGCTGAGAGATTGGCTAAAGATGACCTTGGAAATAAAAAAGAGGTAACAGAGGCTGTACTTGGTTTAAGAAAAACAGACCTTTATAGTGAAGAAGCAGATACAACTGGGTCTAAAACTAACTATGGTTCAGATGCACCTGGTACTTCTAAAAGAATAGAAAGAGCATTTCAAGATGCACCACCAATGATTCCTCACTCTGTAGAGGGTCTACTTCCAATTAAAACAGGAAATAACCAGTGTATCTCTTGTCACATGCCTGAGACTGCAGCTGCTATGGGTGCAACACCAATTCCAAAGTCTCACTTTACAAACTTTAGACCAAAGCACAATTTTGATGGTAAACAGTTTAGTAAGGTAATTGATAACTATAAAAATGAAGTAGCTATCTCTAAACCTTCAGATAAACTATCTATGGCTAGATTTAACTGTTCTCAGTGTCATGCACCACAATCAAGAGGAGACTTAGCTGTATCTAATACATTTGAGGGTGGATTCTCTGAAAAAGATGGTAAAACTACTTCAACTTGGTACAACCACATGAATGATAACTTAGCAACAGTTGGTGAAGGTAATTCAATTGTAACTGATGCAGATAGAGCAAATAAAAATTCTGCTGCTGGTGCTAGTCCTTGGACTAAACACTAAAATGGAGAGAAGAGAGTTATTTAACTCTTTAACTTCATCTTTTAGAAAAGATTCTAAAGGTGAGGTTAAGCAGAGTATTATTAGACCACCATACTATCTTCAAGAAGAAGATTTTAAAAAGTGTATTGAGTGTGAAGATAAAAAATGTGTTACGGCATGTGATGAAAATATTATTATCATTTCAGAAGATGGAACACCTACTCTTGACTTAACCACACCTACTGGATGTACATTCTGTGATGAGTGTGCAGAGGTTTGTGAAGCTAATGTACTTCAAGTAGAAAATAAAAAAAATATAGATGCCCTCATAGAGATAGATATACTCAAATGTTTAAGTTGGAACCAAACTATGTGCTTTTCTTGTAAAGAACCATGCATAGATAATGCCATTGAATTTTTAGGTATGTTTAGACCAGAAATAGATCAAGACAAGTGTACGAGCTGTGGTTTTTGTATTACTCGTTGTCCCACAAATGCAATAACAATTAAAGTATAATTTTATAATCAAAAACATTACTCAAAGGAACAAAATGCGTTATCTAATAATATCTTTACTATTTATTATAAACTTAAATGCAGATATATTAAAACCAACTTTTATCTATGAAGGTAGTGGTGGCGTTACCGATTTGGTTTATAAAGATGCTAAGCTTTATGCAGGAACAGCTGAAGGTGTGGTTGATATATATGATACTAAAGAAAAAAAACTCATACAAAGCATTAAAGTACCAAACATAAAAGACTTTGTAGGTGATGAAATAGCATCTAAAATTTATTCTGTAGATATACTTGCCAATAAAATTATGATAGTATCACAAGGTAAAATGGGTTACAGAAGAGTACATATTTATGAAAATGATAAACTCAATAAAGTCATATCGGTACAAGATCAATACACCATAGCAAAAGCAAAATTTGTAGATGAAAATCATCTGCTAATAGCTCTACTTAGTAATGAAGTTATTTTATATAGCTTAAAAGACAAAAAAGCCATATATAGAGTACAAGTATCTGCTTCTAAGTTTTCTAACTTTGCATTAAATGAAAAGAAAGATGAGTTTATTTTGGCTGATGAGAGTGGAGAACTAAGTCTAATGAGTGTTAAAGATGGAAAAACTATTCAAATCTTTAAGGGTCAAAATGTAGATAACATATTTCAAGTTGACTTTAAAAACAATACTTTCATAACAGCAGGGCAAGACAGAAGAGCAGCTATATACCACAAAAATGCTACTAATGCGTACTACAAAAATGCTTCATTTCTCATATATAGTGCAGCTCTTAGTCCTAGTGCAAAGATAGGTGCTTACGCTATTGATGAAAATAATAATGTTGTTTTATTCAATACTCAAAGTAAATCTGATTTATTTACATTAGGTTCACATAAAGCAACTTTAACAAACATACTATTTATAAATGAAAAAGAGTTATTTACGGCTAGTGATGATAACCATATAAACTACTGGAGCTTATAATGGCAATAATAGAAGTAGATGAAGAGAGTTTTCTTAAAGAGTTAAGCTCAGCTTTTGAAAAAAAAGATACAGTTATAATTAAGTTTGGTTCAGAGTATTGTGAGCCGTGTCATGCCTTAGAGTGTGAGCTTGAAGAGATAGATGAAGATTTAGAAAATATAAGCATACTTATGGTTGATACTGATGAATCACCAGAATTAGCAGAGGGTCATGAGGTATATGAGTTACCAACCATGATAATATATAGAGATGCTCAAACAAAGATTTACCACTCAGGTGGTGTTCTTTTAGCACCCGATATAAAACAAATAATTAAGGAGAGTTAAAGTGAATATTTCAAGTATAGTTGTACAAACACTACCACAAAATGTTGAAAGTGTTATAGAGAGTCTAAAAGAGAGTGGAGTTTGTGACTATCACTTACATGACCCAAAAGGTAAAATAATAGTTACCGTTGAGGGTAAAGATGTTGAAGAAGAGATAGCAAAACTAGTAGCCATACAGATACTTCCAAACATCATAGCAGCCGATATGATGATGACATATCAAGAAGATCAACTAGATGAAGAGATAAGAAAACTAGAAAAAGAAGATGTTGTACCTGCTATGCTAAATGATGACAATGTAGACCCTAGAAAAATTGTCTATAATGGCGACTTAAAAAAGAGGTTTTAAATGTCAACAATAATCGAATCTGTTATAAAATCAAATCCACTTGGAAGATGGTACATAGAACTTTGTGATACTATGGAAGATGATAGTATGGAGATATGTTTAGATGTATATGAGTATGCTCAAAAGATTGAAGTTATGAGTCAAAAACATGACAATGAAGTTGAAATAGCATGGTCTAGTGAAGATAATGTAACTCCTCAACAGATAAATGAAGTGCGTCAACAAATGATGGCTTATGAAGCAGAACAAGAAGCTAAAGAACAAAATAACAATACTCATCAAGCAGATGGCACACCAAACTTTAACGGTTAACTTTAGTGAAAGTTTTTAAAGAAATCTATGGTGTAGGCATACTGTTTTTCTACTATATGAAGTACATCATACTCATAGGTTGGCCCATTTTACTTTATGGGCTAGAGTATAAAGACAATATAGTTATGGATATACTTTGGGTCTACTCTCTTGCACTTATGATAAAAGATATAGTATATAAGTTTGTACTAAAAAAGAGTTATTGTGATGTGTGTATTACGAAAGAAAAAAAAGATTAAATAAAGGTGCAATAGCACCTTCATCTTTACGCTAAAATCATCTTTGAAAAACTATCTGCATCAAGTGAAGCAGAACCAACTAAAACCCCATCTACACCAGCAATAGAAGTTATCTCTTGAATATTTTCAGGTTTAGCAGAACCACCATATAGTAGTGGTTTGTTATTTATAGCTTTTTTCAATGCTCTGTGTGTTGTAGATATATCTTCAACAGTAGCAGATTTACCAGTACCAATTGCCCAAATAGGCTCATAGGCAATTATGAGTTTTTCATAACTCAAATCTATACCTTTAAATTGAGCTAGTAGATACTTCATAAGTGATTCAAAACCTTTTTCACGAATGCTTAAAGGTTCTCCTAGACAATAAACTATCTCAAAACCTTGCTCTTTAAAAAATGCAAACTTTTTAGCTATCTCTTCTTGAGTTTCACCTAAAATTTCTCTTCTTTCACTGTGTCCTATAAGAATAGTTTTTATATTAAACTCTTCAAGTTGTTCTAAACCTATCTCACCTGTAAATGCACCATTTTGACATGGGTAAGCATTTTGAGTACCTATTGTAAAGTCACTATTGAAATTATCAAGAGCAGTTAGAGGAGGAAAAATCAATACTCTATCTTCATCTTTCTTCTCTTCAAGTTTAGCTCTTAAAGAGTCCATATACGCTTTTGTAGTTGCTCTTGTATGGTTAGTTTTAAAATTAGCAGCATATATCATGGTCTACTCTCCTAAAGCTTCAAGACCAGGAAGTGTGATACCTTCAATTAGTTTCAAACTTGCACCACCACCTGTACTTACAAATGTCATCTCATCAACATCCCCTGCTCTTTGTGCAACATCTGCTGTATCACCACCACCTACTATTGTTGTAGCGTGAGTTTCAGCTATATGGTGTGACATCATAAGACTACCTTTTGAGAATTTATCCATCTCATAAACACCCATAGGACCATTCCAAATAATAGTTTGAGCATCATTGAGTACTTCACGGAAAAGTCTTGAAGAAGCAGGACCAGTATCTAGCCCCATCCAATCTTTAGGTATCTCTTGTGATGGTAGGTACTTAACTGCTGTATTTTCAGAAAATTCAGGTGCAACAACAAAGTCAACTGGCAAATAAAACTTAACACCTAACTTGTGAGCCTTCTTCATAATATCTCTAGCTTCATCAAGTAAGTCATCTTCTACTAATGATTTACCTATCTCATAGCCTTGTGCTTTAAGAAAAGTAAATGCCATACCACCACCAATAATAACTTTGTCTACTTTATTTACTAAGTTTGTAAGTGCTTGTAGTTTTCCTGAAACTTTTGAACCACCAACAACTGCAACAAAAGGTCTTACAGGATTTTCAAGAACTCTTCCAAAGAAGTTAATCTCTTTACTCATTAAAAAACCAGCTGCTTTTGAGTCCATATCGAACTCTTGTGCAATTGCGTAAATAGAAGCATGTTTTCTATGACAAGCACCAAAAGCATCGTTTACATAGATGTCTGCAAAAGATGCTAACTCTTTGGCAAATGCTTTATCATTTTTAGTTTCACCAGCTTCATAACGAAGATTTTCTAGTAGTAGTACATCTCCAGCTTCCATTTTTGAAGCTATTGCTTTAGCATCTTCACCTACAACATCATTTGCCATATAAAATTTATTTTTTATTCTTAAAAGAGTGTTTAATCTTTTTGCAACAGGTTTTAGTGAATATTTATCTTCATACTTACCAGGCTCTGGTCTCTCAAAGTGTGAAGCTAGTATAACTTTACAATCTCTGTCTATACAGTAACGAATAGTCTGTAGGGCAGAACGAATTCTTCTATCATCTGTAATGTTTCCAAATTCATCTTTGGGTACATTAAAGTCACATCTTATAAATACTCTTTTACCATCAATGTTTAAATCTTTTAGTGTTTTCAAATTATAGTCCCTTATTTTTTACTAATGAGTATTGCCATATCTACTAAACGACACGAGTAACCCCACTCATTGTCATACCAAGCTAGTACCTTAACCATGTTGTTATCTATAACTTGTATGGTATCCATAGCAACTACACTACTCAACTCTTCACCTACAAAATCTTGTGAAACTCTATACTCTTCATCTACACCTAGTACACCTTTGTGTGAACCCTCTGATGCGTCTTTAAATGCTTTTTTAATATCTTCTAGTGAAGCATCTTTGTTTAGTGTTACTGTTAAGTCTACTAAAGATACATCTGGAGTAGGAACTCTAATAGCTTGACCATTTAACTTACCAGCTAATGATGGAAGTACTTTAGCAATGGCTTTTGCAGCTCCTGTAGTAGTTGGTACTAAGTTTGTAGCACCTGAACGACCTTTTCTAGGGTCTTTTTTATGCTTTGCATCTAAGATTGGTTGAGAAGATGTATATGAGTGAATAGTAGTCATAAGACCTTTTTCTATGCCAAATGCATCTTCTAAAACTTTTGCTACTGGTGCTAAACCATTTGTAGTACAAGAAGCATTTGATACAATTGCTTCACCATTATATTCATTTTCGTTTGCACCAATAACAAATGTAGCTGTATCATCTTTAGCAGGTGCTGAAAATAGTACTTTTTTGATGCCATTATCTAAGTAAGGTTGTACACTTTGGGCTGTTAAAAAAGCACCTGTACACTCTAAAACTACCTCTGCACCAGTTGAAGCAAAGTCAATTTCACTAAGTTCTCTTTGAGCAAATATTTTTGCTTTTGTAGTTCCAATGTTTATGTAACCATCTTTTACACTTACATCATTTCTTCTACCATGAACTGAGTCATATTTAAGGTTATACTCTAACATCTGTTCAGAACCACTTGCATTTACTGCTACTAGTTCTATGTCACTTCTGTCAGCAATTATACGAGCTACACATCTTCCAATTCTACCCAAACCATTTATTGCTACTTTTACAGCCATATCTTCCCTTTGTTTATAACTACTATTTTGTAAAGTTATGTTAAAATTACATGATTTTACAGTAAATGAGGTTAGCACTTGGTTAATACACCTAAGCCTACAGTAGCAATATTTGGTGGAAGTTTCGACCCTCCACACTTTGGACATCAAAGCATCGTAAAAAATGCCATTGACAAACTAGACATAGACCAGCTTATAGTCTTACCTGCCTACTTAAACCCTTTTAAAAGCTCTTCATTAGCAGATGCTTCACAAAGGCTAGAGTGGTGCAAAGTACTATTTGCAAAAGAAGAAAAAGTTGTAGTGAGTGATTATGAAATAACAGAGGGGAAAAGTGTAAAAACTTCCCAATCTGTAAGACATTTTCAAAAGTTTTTTAAAGTAAAGTACCTTATTATAGGTTCAGATAATCTTTCTACATTGAACTTATGGCATGAGTTTAAGTGGTTAAATGAAAATATAATTTGGGTTATAGCAACTAGAGATAGTTATAATTTAAATACTAACTATCTTAAAAACTACAAAGTGCTAGAGATTGACTACAAAGTTAGCTCAACAGATATTAGAGATAAACTAGAGTTAAAATATATTGATAGTAAAATAAAAAATTCTGTAAAACAGATATTAAAAGGACAAAATAAAATGACATTAGACCAAAGAGTAGAGAACATAGTAAAAGTACTAGATGACAAAAAAGCAGAAGAGATAGAAGTATTTAACCTAGAAAATGCAGACTACATAGCAGACCGTGTAGTTATAGCAAATTCACTAAACCTTAAACACACACAAGCACTTTTTAGTTACCTAAAAGATGAACTAAAACCATTTGGTGAAACATTTTTTCACTCAGATGCAAGTGACGAATGGGTAGTTGGAGATTTAGGAGATATTCTAGTACATATAATGATACCAGACTACAGACAAAGATACTCAATTGAAGAGTTTTTATCTGAATTGGTAGAAAATCAGAAAAAAAGAGATATTGACCCTGCTTAAGAATTGTTAAATTAGTGTTAATTCATTGATACAAGTCAATTATATTTATTATCTATATTAGTTATAATTAGGAGTGTTTAATAATTTTTGAGTTATTAAATGGCAATCTTAATACTTTTTTAAAGAATTGTTTTTAAAATAGTATATATTAAAAGGAGAAGAAAAATGAGTAAAAAGTTAAATAAACTTTCAACACTCTTTCTAGGTTCTGCACTAACTGCTACAACAGTTTTTGGTTCAGGTGCTTTAGAAAAAGTTATGAAAGATAGAGGCTTAACAGAGAACGATGTTATCCGTGCAGCAAAAACTTATAATCCTACTGGTGGTAGAGATGAGTTTGTTGTATTTAGTTCTGGTGGACAAAGTGGACAAATGATTGTTTATGGTGTACCATCTATGAGAATTTTAAAATATATCGCTGTATTTACACCTGAGCCTTGGCAAGGGTATGGGTATGATGAGGATTCACTTAAAGTACTTAGACAAGGTAATATTAGAGGAAGAGAGATAAATTGGGGT
>Ga0256824_10000175_pt1 | contig 23014 bp, 20 predicted proteins | sample CV67metaG_FD_191570 | JGI IMG/M metagenome (GOLD analysis project Ga0256824, IMG submission 191570) | Hydrothermal vent microbial communities from East Pacific Rise, Pacific Ocean - CV67 | ecosystem: Environmental > Aquatic > Marine > Hydrothermal vents | place: Pacific Ocean: East Pacific Rise...
CGATGTTATTTGGAAGTATCTCTTACCTTAACCTTTTGCCCTTTCAAGTCTTTTTAAAACGAGCTATTTCAAACAATGCCGCCAAGATGACTTTTCATAACAAACGGGCTGTGCCATCTGCTATAAATAAATCTTTTAAAATAAAGAGTATTCATGCAGCGTTCATCTCCTCTGTAGAGTCACGTAAATGTAGGTGTACAGACTTAGGCATCATCGCCCATAAAAAGGTTTACTCTGTTCTACTACTTGAAGGTAAAAATCAAATAGACCCAGCCTCTGCTACTTCTAATCAACTAGCGCGTGTACTAGACCTACAAGGACAAGTCCTCATAGGTGACGCAGCCCTCAAACACTACTTAGATGGAGGCGAAGGCATAGACCTTGCCGAAGAGTGGTATATCAAAACTGGCTTGCCTTTTGTCTTTGCAAGACTCTGTTACAACAAACATGGCAAAAGCATAGAGAAACTCGCAAAACGTTTTGCCATGTCTAAAGTAAAAATACCCCAATACATTCTAAAGCGTGAAGCAAAAAAAAGAGACATCACTCCTAAAGAACTTACTTGGTATTTGGAGCATATCTATTATAAGATGGATTGGAAGGCGAAGAGGTCGTTGAAGTTGTTTTTAAACGCGTAGGGTGTTATAAGGGTACAACACCCTACACAAAAAACCTACTCTATAGTAACTATCGCCTTTTCAATCCTCTTAATCGTCTCACTCACACCCAAAATAGCCATAATTTCATCCATTCCTGAGCCTGTCATAGAACCCATTAGACTTACACGTAAAGGCATACCTATTTTTCCAAAGCCTATCTCTTTTTCTTCTACTATCTTTTCCATGACAGAGTGGAAAGCTTCTTTAGTGGTAGGCTGAGCCAGAGCTAACATATCTGCAAAAGCAGAAAGTATCTCTTTTGCTTCACCTTTGAAGGCTTTTTTGGCTGACTTTTCATCATAACTCTCTGGTGCAGTAGTGATGAGTTTAATCTGCTCTGCTAAATCTACGAGCGTTTTACCTCTCTCTCTGGTAGCATTCAAGATCATAGAAGCTTTTTCATTCCCCTCTAAGTCAACACCGAAGTCTTTAAGCAAGCCTATAAGCTTCTCATCTGATGCTTCTTTGATGTAGTGCGCATTGAGCCAAAGAAGTTTGTCTAGGTTGTAGTTTGATGAGCTTTTGTTGATGTCATTGGGGTCAAAGAGGTTTATCATCTCTTCGATGCTAAATATCTCTTGGTCTCCATGACTCCAACCAAGACGTACAAGAAAGTTAAGCAGTGCTTCTGGCAAGTAGCCCATAGTTTTATAGTCCATCACATCGGTAGCACCATCACGCTTAGAGAGTTTTTTACCCTGTTCGTTGTTTATCATTGCTACATGGTAAAAATTTGGTAAGTTAAATCCTAGTGCATTGTAGACTACTATTTGCTTAGGTGTGTTATAAAGATGGTCGTCTCCACGTATAACATCAGTGAGGCTCATAAGTGCATCATCTATGGCTACTACGAAGTTATAGGTAGGAGCACCATCTGCACGTGCGATGACAAAGTCATCTACTTCAGTAGCCTCAACAGAGAAGTCACCCTTCACGCCGTCTTTAAAAGAGATACGTCCCTCTTGTGGCGCTTTGATACGGATAACAGGTTCTACACCCTCTGGAGGTGTACCTGTAAAATCACGGTAACGTCCATCATAACGTGTACGCTCTTTTTTAGCCATCTGCTCTTCACGAAGGGATGCAAGTTCCTCTTTAGACATATAACATTTATATGCCTTCCCCTCTTCGAGAAGCTGGTCTATGTATGTTTTATAAAGGTCAAAACGCTTAGACTGGTAGACCACTTCACCATCACAACTCATACCTACCCAGTCAAAGGCTTTTAAGATGGCATCTTTCGCCTCTTCTGAGTTACGTGCCATGTCTGTGTCTTCTATACGAAGTAAAAATGTCCCTTTGTTATGCTGTGCAGCAAGCCAAGAAAAAAGAGCGGTTCTTAAACCACCAATATGTAAATACCCTGTAGGGGAGGGTGCGAAACGAGTAACTGTAGACATACGTATACCTTGTAATAAATTATGTGATTGTAGCTAAATTGTGGTTAAGGGGATTTTACTGAAGAATAGAGGGGTAACCCTCTATGATTTTATTTCTTTGTTTCGGTCTTTTTTTTCTTTTTAGATTTTGACTTTTTCTTTTTACTGTCTGTCTTTGTTTTAGACTTAGTTTTTTTTGTTTTTGTATCTTTTTTAGTAGAAGTTTTCTTTTTAGCTGTTTTTTTCTTTGTACTCTTTTTTACTTTTTTTACATCTGCACTTGATTTAACATTATTCTTCACATTTGCAGCTGTTTGCTCTCCGATGCCTTCTACACGTTGTAAATCTTGAAACGATTTAAACTTACCATGTTTGCGCTCTTTGATGATAGCTGAAGCCTTTACATCCCCAATCCCGTTAATCTCCATCAGCTCTGCCTTTGAAGCAGAATTAACTTGACTCAAACTCATACCAAATAGTGTTGATGTAGCAAACACTAAAAAACTTGCAATAATTCTTTTTAACATTCTTTTCCCCTATGGAATAATTATTCTAATTATAGTTGTCTATAACAAAAATATTATAACAAATCTTTACTTGTAAACTCCGGGACTATCTGTTGAAGTGCTTTTATTTTATCGGATGCAACCAATAATACATCAATATCTTCATTTAATTTTTTGATGTCATATTTTGTAGGATTTGCAATAAAAATAGACCGGTACTTTGTCTTTTGTTCACTCTCATCAAGAAGTAGTTCTTCATACAGTTTTTCACCTGGACGTAGACCAGAAAAAGATATCTGTACTTCATTTTCTTTACCATAAAGACGTATCATCTGTTTTGCAAGATCAACTATCTTAATAGGTTCTCCCATATCTAAGATAAATAATTCACCACCTTTTGCTATACTTGCTGTTTGAAGTACCAGCTGACAGGCTTCAGGTATAAGCATAAAATACCGTGTGATATCTGGATGCGTTACAGTCACAGGACCCCCAGCTTCTATCTGTTCCTTAAATTTAGGAATTACTGAACCACTTGAGCCTAAAACATTACCGAACCGGACAGCCACAATCTCTGTATTTTTAGAATCTACATTATTGGCATACAACTCTGTCACACGCTTAGTTGCTCCCATGACATTAGTTGGGCGTACTGCTTTATCTGTAGAAATAACCACAAGCTTCTCTACCTCATATTTAATACTGGTATCTATGACATTTTTAGTACCTAATACATTGTTTTTAACTGCAATTTCTTGATTATTTTCACATATGGGAACATGTTTATAGGCTGCTGCATGTATAACAATCTCTGGCTTCACTTCATTAAAAAGTATATCTAATATATTCAAATCAATCACATTTAAAAGTCTTAAGTCTGCCTTCTCAACTTTCTGTCCTATCTGATACAGATTAAATTCACTACTATCAACTAAGGTCAATTTTGAAGCACCAAACTTTTCACATTGACGAACGATCTCAGAACCAATACTTCCACCTGCCCCTGTAATAAGAATCGATTTATTTTTTATAAATTTTTCTATAGATTCTAAATCTAAATCTTTGGGATGTCTTGCTAATAAATCTTCAATAGAAATATCTTCTAACTTTTCATGATTATCACCCAAAAGTTTTACTCGTTTGATTTCACTAATACCCATATTGGTAATTCTATCAACTATTGATTTTAAAACTTTTGCCTCAATATCTCCTGTGATAATCACCGATGTAATCTCTTTATCTTTTATAACATCTTCTAGTTTTGATTGAGGGTATACTTTAATATTATGAATATATGCATGCATTGTATTTTCATCATCTTCTGTTGCAATAATCGCAGAAGGGTAATACGCAATATCTCCACGAAGGGCACTTTGTATAATCGTTGTTGTTTTATGATTTACGCCCACAAGTAATGTAGACTTTATCGATAAAGTCTGCCCTCGTTCTGTAAAAAATCGTTTACTCACACGCAGTGCCCCTATAAAGATTAAAGATAAAAAGAAATCAATCATAATCACACTACGAGGAAAAGGTGTAAAATAATCAGAAAATAGTAAATAGATGATACTAAATACTGTGTATGCAATAATATGTGCAAAAACAATGTTTTTTGCATCGACAAAAGAGAAGAAACGCCATACTACAAAATAATTTTTCAATATATAAAGCACAGAAATTTTAAGTATCGTTAAAACAACATATGTTAACCAAAATGAAGTCAAAAACATTGATGGGATATTAAAATTAAACCGTAATAAATATGCTGCATAAAGTGTACAAAAAGAAAGAACAATATCTACAAAAATAAAAAATACTAAACGTTTAGTTGATGTTGGTCTCAAAAATACTTTCACACTAATACCTTTTTTATCAATTCACATGTTCTATGAACATCACTATCTAACATGCTAGAGCCACTAGGTAAACAAATACCTTTTGTAAATAGTCTCTCACTTGTGCCATCTTCTATAACAAGTGCATCTTTAAATAAAGGTTGCATATGCATCGGTTTCCAAAGAGGACGACTCTCAATATTTTCTTTTTCCAAAGCCTCTATAATCTTTTGAGGATTTGTCCCATCAAAAGTTAATGTAGTAAGCCAGCGAGTACCTATACTACATTCTATCTCAGGCATAAATGTAATTTCATCTATAGAAGATAAAGCTTTTTTATATAATCCATAAATCTCCCGTCTTCTATCTACTCTGCTTTGTAAAACTTCCATCTGAGCGACACCAATAGCAGCCAAAACATTAGACATTCTATAGTTATACCCAAACTCTTTATGTTCATAATGTAAATAATCTTCTTTTGCTTGAGTTGATAAAAACTTTGCCTTTTCAATCCACTCTTCATTTTCACTTACTAGCATTCCTCCACCTGATGTGGTTAAAATCTTATTGCCATTAAAACTATAAACAGCCATATCACCAAATGTACCACTTTGCTGTCCATGATAAGAAGCACCTAAAGATTCTGCTGCATCCTCTATCAGATAAATACCTTCTTCTTTACAAATAGCGATGATTTCATTCAACTTACATACTTGTCCATAGAGATGTGTGATTATGAGTGCTTTAGGCTTTTTAGGTGCTTTTTTTATGGCTTCTTTTAACAGCGATGGAGAGATATTCCAACTTTCATCACTATCAACAAAAATAGGATTTGCATTTTGATATAAAATAGCAGATACTGAACCGATAAATGTAAAGCTTGATGTCAACACATAGTCTCCCCTACCAATACCAAGAACCCTTAATGCCAAATGTAAACCTGCAGTCGCAGATGAGAGTGCCAAAGCATGTGAAATACCAGTATAAGACCTTATACTCTCTTCAAACCTATCAACAAAAGCACCAAGTGGTGCTATATAATTACTCTCAAATACCTCAGATATATATTGTTGTTCTTTACCACTCATGTGTGGAGGAGAGAGGAATATTCTACTTTTACTCATTTATATTTCTCACTATTTTCACAGGAGTACCAAAGGCTATGACATTATCTGGAATATCATGGAGCACTAAACTATTGGCTCCTATAATTGTATTTTTTCCTATTGTAACATTAGGTAAGATAGTGGTATGACTTCCTATCTTACAGTTCTGTTTCAAGTGTACTCGCCCCTGTGTATTATCTATCGTGGAAATTGAATAGATTGAACAGTGAGAGCCGATCTGAACATCTTCTTCTATGACTACTCCATATTTGGCATTGATATAGCTAAAAGCTCCTATATCTGTGTGCTTCCCCAAGTTTAATCCTGCTTTATTTTGAATAACCCAATTATATTTTGTAGGTTTTCCGTCTATAATTTCTGGATATTCCCAGTTAGTAAAACGCTTTTCATTATCCATTTTATTTATTACCTTCAAATTTTTCCATCGTAACAGATGTATTGGAAGCGATATCTTTAGAGCGCACAACCTTTATGAATGTCATCCATAATATTTTCATATCTAGTAAAAAAGATTGATGCTCTACATACCATATATCATATGAAAACTTCTCTTCCCAAGATATTGCATTACGACCATTCACCTGTGCCCAACCTGTAATTCCAGGAAGGACGTTTTGCCTTTTACGTTGTTCAACATTATACAATGTTAAATATTCAACTAGCAACGGACGAGGACCTACGAAACTCATTTCTCCTTTTAGTACATTAAAAAGCTGTGGTAATTCATCCATGCTGAGTTTACGTAACAACAAACCCATTTTAGTCAAACGTATCTCATCCCCTAACAAAACATTATTCTCATCACACTCATTAGTCATAGTTCTAAACTTATAAATACTGAATAACTTTGCATCTAATCCTGGTCTTATCTGACTAAATAAAATAGGTCTACCAATTTTAAAATAAACCACACATGCCGTCAAAATAATTATAGGTAAAAATAATAAAATTAAGACTAATGCCAATAATTTATCTAAGAACATTTTTATATATTTTTGATACACCATAAAACTATTTTTTTAACTTATATATCTTACTATAGGGAGAAGAAACAACTAATTCAAACAAATCATGATCATACTTCTCAAGTATGAACATTTGAACATACATTGAATTGAATGTCTCTATATCCATAATAACAAAACGATTATAACTCTTCATATATACAACTGCATATTCGCCATCTGCATGATAAAGTTGAGACTGTAGCTGCACCTTTCCATTTTGTATATTTTGTGTTGCAATAAAGTATTTCACATCCTTTTTGTTCTTACCGATTGAAATATTCCCTTTTTTACTATCAAAAACTATACCATTCTGAAAAGAGATAACCCCGTTACTACTTGAAATAGCATTTGTAGGGTAAAATGCAACTTTTCGTTCAGCCTCTCCGGTCATTAAATCCAAGTTACCAAAGAGCATAACTGTAGGAAAAATATTTAACATACGATAGGGTAAATAAATATACACATCTCTAGTTTTTTTAGGTAATTTATAGACATCACTTTCCAATTCTGATAATAATTCACTAGGGTTTATCTGATTTTTTTGTCCATTTTTAAATAAAGTATTTGCAACAATTGTATAATTAGAATCCACATAAGTTTCAATAGTTAAGCGACTTAAATTTGCTGCTAACTCAGATGATGTTGTTTGTAGAATTTTAGAAACGATAAAATTATCATTTGTATGTTTTCCACCATCTATCAATGTATTGGTATCAGAGTAAAACCATATTGGGTACCCATAATCCCACCAAGTTATTGTATAATCATCCGAAGTAGAAATTTGCTTTAATTTTTGAAGATCATTTACTTCTGATTTGTTAAGTACTGTAGGAACTTTATATCCTATGATATGTGTAATATTTGAATCAAGCATTAGTATAGTAGCAAAAACAATAAAGAGATATTTCAATCTTTCATTTTTAAAAAAACTTCCTAAAATATAGAAAAAATATACTACACTTATTGCTGCGATAGGAACTGCATACACAGTAAAGCGTAAACCTCCTACATAAGAGAAGAGTCCCACACCTATTAAAGGTAACGCGATAATAAATGGTTTATGTCTCATCACTAAAACAATGTATCCAATAACAGACAAGAAAAGTCCTAAACTTGATCCTGAAATTCTATTGGCAACTGTTGTCATAGGGATACTACCAGCTTCTCTTACCGTTTGTACTACTTGATAAAAATGTAAACCTTCTGTTTCAACACCACGAACTGCATATGCTGTCACTTTTCCTATAATAAGTTGAAAAATATTCCCAAAAAACAAAAATCCAAAAAATGTAGCTATAGCAATATATAATAGATATTTTCTTTCTAATTTATTATTCAATAAAAACATTAAAGTTACTAATAATAGACCTATCCTATATTCAATTGAAATTGTAGTCATTAACGCAATACTCAATAAAATTATGGCACTAAAAAATATATTTTCTTTCTCTTTAAAAGTTTCTGTTTCAGTAGTCCTCACAATACCAAAATATTCCGATAAAAGATATCCCACAGTAAATATAAATACTACATAGACGATACTTACACCTTGTGAATAAAAGTATGGGTATATCATAATAAAAAATACTGACAATAAAATACTAAATAAATTCTTTTTATATACTACACTTAATAAACTATAAAAAATTGTAAATTGTAATAAAACTGAAAACATATCCGTATCATAATATCCTGTCATTGTACGATTATAGTAACTCCATGTGATAGAAGCTAGTAATGCTGCCAAAAAACCTAAAAAGGTATGTCCCAATAAACGTCCTGTTAAAATAACAGGAATCACAATAAGGCTTGATATTATGGTAGGAAGGTAAAGGGTTACCGTTTCTAGTGAAAAAGGGGTAAGCTTTGTAGCATATGCGGTTAAAAGAACCAACCCTGGGCTCACACCATATGCACTAGCCCTCTGATGATCTTCCCTTGTAATACCATCTAAAATATCACGAGCAGCACTTGAAAAATAATACCCATCATTTGTATTAATCATCAATTGTCCAGCATCATACATTGAGATATTATCTCCAAAATGTATTGGCCAGTACATCCGGACACCTATACTAAATAGATAAGCAACTCCTATAAAGAGCAATAAAATTCCTATATTCTGTTCCATACTATTTTTTTGATTCACTAGACCCTCTTTCTTGGAAGAATTTATTATATAAGTCCACATACTGTTCTACAACTTTATGTACATCAAATTCATTTATTACCAAAATTCTACCATTTTTCCCCATAATCTCTCTCTTCTTAGTATCATTAATTAATAATTCAATTTTTTCATATAATGACTTACTATCAGAAACGGGCACTAAATAACCATTATATCCATCTTTTACAACTTCTCTACAACCTACAGTATCTGTAGTAACAATTGGTTTCCCCATAGATGCCGCTTCAAGTAAAGTACGAGGAACACCTTCTCTATAGCTTGGGAGCACATAAATATTGGACAATGAGGTAAGGGCCAAAATATCATCCCGATGTCCCAACCATTTTACACTAGCATTTTCTAAAAAGTCTCGATCCACCGCACTTGGATTACCCTCATCAATATCACCAACTAAAAGGAATTGTATATTATCATACCCCGCCAAGAGAGTTGCTGCTTCATAATATTCTCGTATGCCCTTGTGCCATATAGCTCGTGCTACCATCAAAACAACTATTTTTTCTTGTAAGTGTAATGATTCTCTCAAGGCTGAAAGCTCCTTTTGATTAACTGCATCTGGAGAAAATGCATCAGTATCAATACCGACACTTTTAATAATAGTGATTTTATCTTGACTTATCACATTTTTTGATTTTAAATATTTGGGATCATCACTATTGACAAAGACTACTTGATCAGAAAAGCTAAAAACAACTTTATAAAGTTTTTCTATAAGTGTACGCATCACTTTATTTTTAAAAGTATCTTCCACATAAAACGAGCCTAATCCTTCTACCAAATTTATGATGGTTGGAACTTTCGAAACTTTCCCCGCTATCGTTCCGTAGATATTTGGTTTGGCAGTAAAGGTGTGTAAAATATCAAGGTTTAATGGTTTAATAGCCCTATATATATTATAAATCGCTTTTATCTCTTTTAACGGGTTAACACTACTACGATTAATATCATAAGCGATAGCTTCAATATTATATTGAGCAAAAAGCTTAAATTTATCTCCTACTGGACAAATAGCATAGACCGTATGTCCCTCTTCAACTAAAGCTTGCATAATAGGTAAACGGAAAAGATAAAGATTTAAATCTAAGTGGGAGAGAAATCCTATTTTCATTTTAGATCTTCACTTTGTTTTAGTATATTTATGAATAGAGGCACTATATTTACTTTATCAAAACTTTTTATTCTAAGTTGAGACTTTATTTTATATTCATCTCTTAATACTTCATCTTCACACATTTTATTCATAGCTTCTGTAAGCATCTTTTCTTCACCTATAGGTGTTAATATACCAAATTCTCCTATCTCGACACCTCTTTGTATCTGTTTTGATATTTCACTACTAGGAGACAACAGTTCTCTCGGGCCACTTTTACAATCAGTAGATATCATAGGTAAACCGCACGTTAATGCTTCAATAAGTACCACAGGAAAACCTTCATAATTAGATGCGAAAACAAACGTATCCGCTTGTGAAAAATATTTATATGGATTTGAATCAAATCCAAGAAGGGTAACCCGTGAAGTAAGAGATAAATCATTAATAAGTGCTTCCAATAAGGTTTTTAATGAACCTTCTCCAAGAATATATAGATGTGACTTTTTATTATTTATCTTGGCAAATGCACGAATAAGCAACTGGTGATTTTTACCAGAATCAAGTCTTCCCGCACTAATAAAATTATAGGTATCTTCTTGAAATATATTTACTTTCTCATGAGATTTATGTTTAATCATTTCTAAATCACAAGGATTATAGATAGTAGTAATTAATGACTCTTCTATATTGAAATTTTGAATCAAATCAATTTTACCACCCTCTGAGTTTGCAATGATTTTATGAGCATGAGGATATAAATGTCTTATCAAAGATTTATTTATTCTTGCGACTAAGCCTTTTCCTTGATACATCATTGACGGTGTAGTACTCTCATTGATAATAATATGACACCTATTCCCAAGCCATTTTGAAAATATGGAAAAATAAGTAGGTCGTGTTGTAAACGACATACTAATATCTATATTATTTTGTTGACAAAAATTTTTATATTTCCATGCCAAGACTGGTAGTTTTAATAATTTCAATATTCCATTCTCATTAGGATTAGAGTCTTCTAAAAAAAAGACTTTAATATCTTGAGGGACATCATAATCTATCTTCTTTTTCATCAAAACCAAGGAGACTTCAAAATCTACTCTTAATTCTTCCAACAATACAGCAACAACACGTTCTGCACCTCCGCCAGCCATAGAATACATCACAATAGATAATTTCTTTTTCACTATTTCAACTCTCCTAAAATATATGCTTCAACTTTTTTAAAATTATAAGAACCCAATAAGTATACTAGCTTCTCATTATTAGCGGTAGATATTTTTAGTTCTTCTCTTTGAATCGTATGAGATTTTAAAAAGATATCATTATTCTTTAAATAGTCAAAAATATTTTTAATAGATACACCTTCTCCTGTACCAACATTAATATAAGGAATCTCTCTTTGGTCTAATAATTTTTTATAAATAGTTACAACATCTTCAATATGGATAAAGTCTCTAATACCATTCCCATTATTTACAATGGTTAACTCTTCATTATTTTGATAGGCACGAATAATTTTAGAAATAATAGAAAAATGATCCTCCCCTCCATACATATTAAATACTCTTGCAATAGTATAATCAATATTATTATCTTGCGCAAATTTTTCAATAAGTTTTTCATTACTCACTTTTAATGAAGCATGTAAATTAAGGGGTTGTACTTGATCAGACTCACTACAGAAAATATTATTACCATACACAGAACTACTACTTGTATAAATTATTTTATTAATTGTGATGTTCTTCTGTTTTATATATTCCAAGATTTCAGATGTTGCAAAAATAGAACGATAAATATACTCTTTTGGTGTATCTAGATTATTTAGCATAGAAGCACTCTGAAAATTATTAAAAATAATATTAATCTTCGTATAGTTATGCCATACTATTTTAGTAAAATCACTCATACTATCTAATGTTGAGATTAAAATAACATTTTCTAAATAATGATAAAGTATTTTTGAAAGATTACTATTCTTCCCTACAATAAGATTTAAAATCATTTATTTTTTTCTCATTATCTTTTGTAAAAAATTTAAACTAAAATCTCTAGCACATGCCTTATAAAAACACTTCATCTTTTCATACATCTCATATTTTAAAATAAAATTTAAAATACAGATATATGCTTTTGTAGCATGTTTAAACTCAATATTTCTTGCAGAGATAGATTGTTCAAGAATTCGATATTTTAATAATTTATTTTCAATATACCCATACTGTGTATTACTTTGTCTGAATAGGTTTAACCAAGCACATAAATCTTCTACTGCCTTATACTTATGACTTTCATCAAAATATACGTTTAAATCACGAGAAACAATTACAGAAGATGTAAATATGAATCGGTACTTTATCAAATCACATATATCTTTTTTGGAATTTCTCGCATTAATCTTAGCCAAGATACCTGCTTTAAAATTAATTTCATTAGATTTTTCATCTATATTTATTTTACCTGTACTTGAAAAATTTAAATGATTATCTAGCATATAGGTCAATTGTATTGCTAATTTATCTTTATTCCATAGATCATCTGCATCTAAAAAGGCTAAGTATTCACCATTAGCATTTTTTACGCCCATATTTCTAGGTTTAGCCGGACCACCGAAATTCACTTCTGATTCAATTAGTGTAATAAAATCATATAATTTAGCTAATTTTTGGATAATCTGTACACTATTATCATTGGAACAATCATCAATAACAAGTATTTCATAATTTTCATATGTTTGAGAAAGGATATTTCCAATAGTTTCTTCTATGTATTTTTCTGCATTATACATAGGAATAATAATAGAAATTAATGGTGTTTTTTTTGAATCTTTTACTGCCATCTATTTTTCTTTAAATTATCAATATATTTTGTAATACTTCTCGTCGATTTCCATCCTAAAGCTTCAGTTTTAGCAATCATTACATCAGCACTCATCCTGTTTCCTTTTCGTTCAGGTAGCATTTCAATTTTACTACCAAACATCTCTGCAATCTCTTTGATACTATATGCTTCTCCACTTCCTATACCAAATTCATCACCATATCCATTCTCACCAACGAGTATCAACCCATCGATAATATCATCAATATGTGTAAAATTTCTCTTTTGTGTTCCAGGACTTACTATCGTTAGAGCTTCATTATTTCTCATTTTTTCTTTAAAAAGCGCGATAAGCGTCGCATACTTACCTGTTTGTATCTCTCTATCTCCATAGACATTATAAAAGTACGTTATCGCATAAGGCACATTAAACCAATTGCCATAATTCATAACTAGCTCTGTATTCGTTGCTTTTGTCCATGCATAAGGTGAGGCACTTCTTCCCAGCCCACCATCACCAAATTTTGTTGAACTACCTGCATAAAGTATTTTACAGCCACATTTTCGTACAAATTCTAAAACGGAAAAGATACCATCCTTATTATATTCCCAAACTTTTTCAATATCATCAAAACTTTGTTCAACTCTAGAATATTCACCTAAATGATATACCATATCAGGAGTAAAGGATATTAACTTAGAAATATTTTTCGTATCACCCTTGACATATGTAACATTTTCAACATGGTTCTTTTTACTGCCAGTAAAATAGTTATCTAAAGAATATACTTCATTATTTTCATCTTTAGCCAATCTCTCACATAAATGGCTACCAACAAATCCTGCTCCCCCGGTTACTAATATTTTTTTCATACATTTACCCCTACTTGGTAATATTCAAACCCAATCTCGTTCATACGTTTTTTATCAAATTGATTACGTCCATCAAAGAAAATAGGGCTTTTGAGTAACTTTTTGACTTCATCAAAATCTGGACTTCTAAACTCTTGCCACTCAGTGACTAAGATGAGTGCATCTGCATTTTTAAGTACATCATACTTACTGTCTTCATAACGTACGTTGTCATTATCTTTTAGGTAGTGATTCTCTGCTTCATGACGTGCCTTAGGATCATACGCTACAATCTCTGCACCTAATGCTGTAAGTTCATTGATAATGGTAATAGCTGAAGCTTCACGCATATCATCTGTCTCTGGTTTAAATGCAAGTCCCCATACAGCAAATGTTTTGCCTTTAAGATCAGTACCAAAGTGATTGATAACTTTTGTACTGATAACCTTTTTTTGTGCATAGTTCACAGCTTCTACTGCATCAAGAATTTTTGGTTCATAACCATAATCTTTAGCTGTTTTTGCCAATGCTTGTACATCTTTAGGGAAACAGCTTCCACCATAACCACATCCTGGGTATATAAAACTATACCCAATACGTGAGTCTGAACCTATACCATTACGTACTTGGTTGACATCTGCTCCCACACGTTCACAGATATTTGATATCTCATTCATAAAAGAGATTTTAGTGGCAAGCATTGCGTTGGCTGTATATTTTGTCATTTCAGCACTTTTGATATCCATAGCGATAAAACGATCACGTGTTTTCATAAATGGTGCATACAAGTCATGCATAATATCTAAGGCTTTTTGATTATCTGCACCGATAACCACACGGTCTGGACGCATAAAGTCTTGAATTGCAGCTCCCTCTTTAAGAAACTCAGGGTTGCTTACCACATCAAACTCTATATCTACACCACGTGTATCGAGAGCAGCTTGAATAGTGTCACGTACTTTATCAGCAGTACCTACAGGTACAGTTGATTTGTCTACTACTACAAGGTAATCTTCCATAGACTCACCAATGGTTTTTGCCACTGCTAATACATATTGTAAGTCTGCAGATCCATCCTCACCCATAGGTGTACCTACTGCGATGAAACAGATACGAGAATTTGCTATAGCAGTTTTAGCATCGGTTGTAAATGCAAGTGTGCCACTTTTATAGTTTTCTAAAACCATCTCTTCAAGACCAGGTTCATAGATGGGAATAATACCTTCTTCAAGAGATGCAATTTTTTTCTCATCGATATCTACACAGGTTATGCTATTTCCCATTTGGGCAAAACATGCACCACTCACTAAACCTACGTATCCTGTACCGATTACTGATATTTTCATATTTTTAATTCCTCATCATCACGATTCTTTGACATTATTTGCATCAACCACCTTGAAATATGATATTGTTCATATAAATTAGTTTCCTTAATTGGAGAATTCAAAAAATCTACATTTATACGTGGTTTTTCACGGTCTATAATCTGTATAAAGTTTTTATCAAAAACTTCACTATCTTTAACATTTAAGTTTGTTGTTAATAACTTTCTACCTGCACCTAAAGTTTCTAATGTCCGCAATGTTAATCCTATCTGATTAGTCATTTCTATATCAAGAACTGCTTTTGAAATTGTATATTGTTGAATAATCTCAGATAAAGATGCCCCATAGCTTTTAAAATATTTTATATCACTAAAAGATATTTTTCTACGTAGCAAAAGAAGGAAGATATTAATCTTACCTGCATATAAATGATAATGAAATTTCAAGTTTTTTTCTTTACATTCTAATGCTACTTTTTTTATCACACTCAATCTATCACTATGAAAAGTACCAAAAAATGATATATCAAATATCATATTATCCCTCATATTTTGTATATTTTCACATTCCTGAAGATAGAACAGAGGCAAATAATCTATATGTAATTTTTGAGCATCAACTTGATCAAAAGTTAAAGAATAATCAAAATATTTTATTTTTGATTTATAATCATTATGAATTACTGAATCCCATTGATACATAACAAAGTAGGCATTTGGAAGTTTATTTCGTATCTTTTCCAAAAAATCAACATCAATCATTCCTCCACGTATCAAAAAAAAGATATCATACTGATTTTTATCAATATTACGTAATATTTTATTAAAATATAATGCATCTAACATTTTATTCAGAGGAGAAAAAGTTTTATCTCTTATCAAAGTATATACTCTGTTATACACCACTTCAGGATAGTATGTAACTTCAGCTCCCATCATATGCAGGTAGTCAATAATTTTTCCTTCTAAATAATAGTGCTTTGGCGCGATAAATAAAACTTTTTTACCTGTTAAATCCATTTATTATAAAACTTTTTAATTTTTTTTGTATGCATAAATTATGATATCTTGAAATTGTTCCACCCCTAGATTTGAATCCAAATGTGCTTCAATGTGATATCCAAAATTATTATTTTCTAAAATTTTTAACATCTTCGAAAGATTGTCAATTCCACTATTAATATGATGATGATATTCAATAACCATACGTTTAATAAAAACTAATTTATTCTTTGTATCAAGCTCCTCAATTACATCCATCTCAGCACCTTCAATATCCATTTTCAAGAAATCAATTTCACTATTAATATAAGATGATAATAATACTGCAGATACCGTACGTTTTTGTTTAGGCATACGTTCTTCAACAGAACTCATCATAAGGGAACCAACATCATCTTCATCATAATAGAAATCCATAGTTCCCTCTACATTGGACAATGCTACTTTATGTGCTTCGATTGAATGTAATTTATTAATTTTAATATTTTCTTGAAGACATGTATAAGTTTCTTCACCCGGTTCGAAAGCAATTATACTTGCGTTAGGATATAAGGTCTTAAAGTATAAAACTGAAATTCCAATATTGCTTCCACAATCAATAATCACAGGATTGTCTTTTGTTGATTTAAAATAATATTCTTTACTTAAAAATATTTCATTAAAAAGATATCTAAACAAAGTATAATCTAAAAATTTTACTTTATAATCTAATATATTCACCATACTATTTTTAGAATCATGTTTCTTTAAAATGGATACTTTAAACCAAGTATACAGAAGTTGTCTTTTTAACTCATCTCCAAACTCTAAACTCTTAATTTGATTGATCTTCCGAAGTAACTTATATAATATATTTATCATATTATTCTTGCATCCTTTTTTAACTAATTTTTATTTAATATTCTATCATAAAGCCAATTGATTCATTATTTATACAAACCCTTTTCTTTTAACTCCAAGATACTTGTTTCATAATTATCTGTTTCTACATTTTGTGTGTTCACCCAATTTGTAAACTTTTGCAACCCTTCAGCAAAAGTCACTTTTGATTTAAAGCCTAATTTTTCTTTTATTTTTACTAAGTCTGCTATGTTATGCCGTATGTCTCCAAGCCTATAGTTCCCTGTAATTTGAATATCTATATCTGCCCCATAATTTTCTTTTAACAGTTCTGCAACGGTAGTCACTGTAGTACCTACCCCTGAACCCACATTAAATACTTCACCATTTGCTTCTTCTTTTTCTAACCCGAGTATAGTTGCATCTACAACATCATCGATATACACAAAGTCTCGACTCTCTTTTCCATCTTCAAAAATACTAAGATTATTACCATTTTTTATGCGTGTAGAGAAAATAGATAAAATTCCTGTATAGGGGTTTGAAAGTGATTGACCTGGTCCATATACATTCTGGTATCTAAATGCAACCGCGGGGATGTTTAATGCCTTACACGTGACCATAATCATCTGTTCTTGATTTTGTTTAGTAATTCCATAAATAGATGTTGGGTGTATTTTAGACTCTTCATCTGTCAATTCTAAGGTAACAGTATCATGACAGATAGGACACTTTACATTAAAATCTTTTTGCAATAGATCTTCATCTACTCTAGCCAGAGGATAAACATCCCCATGTTTTGTACACGTATATTTTCCTTCTCCATAAATAGCTCTGGAAGAGGCAATAATAACTTTTTTAATAGCATGCTGTTCATTCGTCAAATAATCAAGAAGATGTGCAGTACCCTGTATATTGACATCAACATATTTACTTATCTCATACATTGACTGCCCTGTACCAGTTTCTGCCGCCAAATGTATAATGGCATCTTGATTTTTAAGCGCTGTTTCCCAATCAGAAATATTACGTACATCTCCTTGAATGAAATTAACCTTATCTTTGATAGATGCCAATAAAGTTGATTCTTTAGTATGAATTTGAGGAGAAAGATTATCTAAAACAGTTACACTATAACCTTTATCTATTAACTGTAATGCAAGATTTGTCCCGATAAATCCTGCACCTCCAGTAATCAATATATTTTTCATTCTACATTCTCCCATTTATTGTTGTTGAAATTATACCTTTTAATAACTTTGGCAGGGATGCCTACTGCAACACTATAATCAGGGATATCTTGAGTAACAACACTATTCGCACCGATGACACAATGTTTGCCAATAGAGACACCAATAATAGATACATTTTCACCTATCCAACTATTTTCTCCAATATAAACATCACCTTTATGTAATATGGGTTGTTTTATTATGGGTTGTGTTACATCTCTATATTCATGCGTATTATCTGAGATATAAACTTTTTCCGCAATTAAGACATTTTCTCCAATCACTACCTTTCGTAATGCTACGATATGCGAAAAACGTCCGATAGTTGCTCCTTTCTTTATCTCTAAATGAGGTTTGACATTATCACTTTTTAATGCGAGAAGCCATGAAAAGCTTTGTACATAAGCATACGCTTCAATAGATATATACTGATGCCCTTCTATTCTACTAGGATTATCTATGGTTGCAGTATATGAAAAATGATTAAATCTTTTAACATTACATACATAAAATATCCTTCGAAATAATGCTGTTTTAATTCTTGATAAAATATGCATTTATACCCTTTTCAATTCATTGATAAATTTTTCTATATTTGAAAAATAAGGAGCTATTTTTTGTATTTTATTTTCATCTATCTCCCACCATTTAGACTCAAGAAGTTCCTCACATATATCCTCATCAAAACGCTTTCTTATTAACTTAGCAGGTACACCACCTACTATACTATAGGGGTCAACATCATTCGTTACAACTGCCCCAGCACCTATAACTGCACCAACACCAATAGTTATCCCAGATTTTATCATAACTCCTTGACCTATCCACACATCTGCGTCTATAGTAGTTCTCGGTAAATTCTCAGAAAAAAGTTTCTTATCTGTGAAAAAATACGGTAGGGGTTGTGTATTGTCATAAAAGATAGGGCTTGTACTCACCATATGAGTAGGATGTTCAGCCAGTCCAATAGTTACTCCACTCGCTATAGAACAAAAAGGTCCTATCTCTGCATTATAAATATTTGAATTAGCTTGTACATACGTATATTTCCTAATTGAAGAATTTAATACATTGGTACTTTGAAATAAAACTGTATTCTCTCCTAAAATACATGTATTATCTGCAAAAGCATTTGCATAAAATGTCGTATTTGAAAATATCTTTTTCATTTGGTAACGTCTAATCGCAGATTTTATTTTGTTTAAAAACATTTTTTAATCCTTTTTCTCTAGCAACGTATAGATATAGTCTAAATTTCGTTGTGTGTTATTTCCATCCAAAGAACCCACATATTTTTCCATTATTTTCCTATCTAGAAAAGCATCGTACCTAGTTGGGTTAGTAGTAAAATCATAAAATGCTTGTATTAACTCTTCTGTATTATCAACGGTAACTAATTCAGACTTACCATCAAATGGCGTATCCATCATTTCCGTATCTTTCTTATAATATACCACAGGGACACCTAAACAGGATGCTTCAAACAATGTTTGAGAATAGATAGATATATAAAAGTCAGCCTTTTCTAAAACTTGTTCCATAGGAATAACATCCTCTATACTATCTACAATGCCCTCAAAATACTCTTGTACAAAATCCTCGTATTGCTTTTTATATCCATTCGGACGTATTTTCAAAATAACTTTTATCTTTTGTCCTGATGCTTTTATTTGTTTCATCCCCATCAAAACATCATACATAAAATCAAATTCAACCGCAACATAAGAGTTCAACTCTACCGAATTAAATCCTGATGCACCGATGACAATAGTTGGCTCCTTTCGATTTAACTTTAACTTTTTTCGATTGTCTGTATACCTATCCATACGAGGATCACCTAGAGTCACTATATTATCCATCCTTCTAAAATAGTGTTTCTTAATGCTTTCAGAATAGGCATTAATGATAGTGGCATATTTTGCTTCATCAGAGTATTCAGGACCCAATAATCCATTGATAATTAAATAGCTTGGGATATCTTTTTGCTGAGTAACACAATGAAGCAAAGTAGGGATATGCCCCATATTGGCTATCAAAACAACTAAATCCAATTTATTATTTTTTACATATTGTATGCAAGCATCAAGTGTACATAAAGTATGACTAAGTCTATGTGCTATTCTTTTAAAGATAATATCATACACCTGCACACTTATATCATCGCCGTCAGCTAACAGCAACTGCGTATATTTTCTTTTTTTTAATTCTTTCATCAAATCATCTGCGACCGATGCATACTTCTTATCGTTTCGCCAGATAGGGATGTATCGTTCATATAAATACTCCCCTATGTTACTACGCTTTTCCATATGCGTTAAAATAACCTGTATCGTGGTATTTTTTTTCAGCAGAGTAACAAGCTTACGTGTAGGATGATACTCTTGTACAAAAACTTTTGGTTTAGCTTTATTTCGTGCTATGAAATCATATATCTCCATGCATTTTATTTGCATAAAAGTGGCATATTCTCTTGCTTTGTACTTTAGTCCACGTAATCCACTTGGTCTTATTTGTTGATCCATCCACTGCGCAATAGGAAAATAAAAACTTTTACCCTGTGTAGGTACAGACATCAAGTTTTCAAAGTCTTTGTCTAAAATGTTTAGTATGTCATATATATTACTATCATTGCTACCTACATATATTTTTTCATATTGTATCTTGACCAATGCCTTTAAATTAATATATGACCGCACATAGGCAATATAGTCATTCCAAAATTCGAGCCGAAGAGAAAAGCCAAAAGGAATCCCTTTATATCTCAATATATCATTTTCTTTTACATCATAATGCCATTGTTCAAAAAATGTATACACCAAAAAATTATTCTTCTGCATGATTTTCGCATCGACTAAATGATCGGTAAAAAACACCCTGATACCTTCTGCTTCTAATGCTTTCTTTACTCCCAGATCATACGTAAATACTACATCAACTTCTGGGCGACACAATGTTTTACAGCTCTCCCAATATGATCGGTCATCTACAATAAAAATATATCTATATTTTTTAAGTGCTACTGAACTAAATATTGTTTCCATCAGAGTGACCTCATTACATTTTATATGTTTAATTTACTTCGTATCATACCTACAAAGGTTGAAACTTCTTCTTTATTACTTGCAAAAAGAGCAGGGAAACGTATACTCACTAGAACTATAAGCAGCGTATACACCATACCTGAAAGTAAAAATTCAAGTAATGTATTGTTGAGATGCACTTGACTACTAACATACGCGAGGACACTAAAAGTTATGACCGTATAGATTTGATGATAAAGAAAAGGAGCCAAGCGTATTTGTAAAGTTTCAGCATTGAAATAAAGTTGTATATTGACGCTGATAATCTGAATAAGTATCATCTTCCACGCAAAGCCTACTGCACCTAACTCTAGAACATAGATAAATAAATAGGAAAAGACCAATCCAAATAAAGAAGTAAATAACCCTATATTTCTATACAACTTAGTATTGCCTGATGAAAAGAATAATGACCCACTCAACTGACCATATGTCTGGTGTATCGGATAAAATGACATAATGACCAAAACGAAGTACGCGTCTTTAAATTTTTCATCAGTAAAAAGTGCCAATAAGTTTTCACTTTGGAAAGCTATAAAAACAGCAAAATATGCCGATACTGCATAAAGCATAGGGATATACCTTTTAAAAAGATAGCGAATATGCTCCATATCATTTTCAGCAAAAGATTTAGAAAATTCTCTAGTGATGATAGGTGTCAATGCAGATGTAAATAAAAAACACATCGCAGCAATACTATATGCTAGCCCATAATATCCTGTCTGCACGGAACCACCTATTCTTTGTAGCAACCAAATATCAAAAAGAGTAATAGCAATAGCAACGGCATTAAAAACAAACAACGGGGAAGCATAAGTATAAAACTCTTTTGAGATACGCTTATATGCTATATCTATAGTACATAATGACTTGGTATAGATGCCTTTTTTTATAAATAAAAGACTTAATATCCCTACAATCGTTACGGATGAAAAAATCTGATAGTAAAAGTATACAGACAAATTAAAACTCAAAAAATGAATAATATAGAGTAAAAACATTACCATGATTATTTTATGTACAATTTTTATTATTTCGACCGAAGCAGTTAGGGCATAAGCATCTGAAACTTGTATGTATATTTGCAGCAACCAAATGAAAAAGCCAAAGAACATACCTAGATAAATATGCTCCATAGAGATACTTGGTATCCATATATGTACGTAGTTAAATATATCTAATATATACAAAGAAATGAAAAGAAATGAAAATAAGCCTACGACAAAAAAGAAATAAAAAGTCAACAACTCTTTACGATTATTGTGAGCAGAGAGCTTAGTAAAAAATGCTGTAGAAGTTCCTGCATCTAAAAAAGCTATGATTTGTGTAAAAAACTGTTGCAAATAACTAAACTGCCCAAAAGACACCGGTCCGAGTGCCTTTGGTACAAATGCAACGATAATCACACCAAGTATACCGTTCAGTATACTCGCGATAAGTTTAACACTGTATCTTTTTTTTAGACTATCTTCCATTTTTTAATTAGAATCTATGATTTTGCTATTAAAACTTCATCAAGTATCAAATATTTCAATCCTGAGTTTTCAAACACATGAAAAGCATCTGCCACATCATTGACCACTGGTAGTCCATGAAGATTATAACTTGTATTAAGTAGTGATCCAATACCAGTTAGTTTTGAAAACTTTTCTATAAGATCGTAATAGCCTTCGTTCTGTTCTTTCGTCAAAATTTGAGGTCGTATAGTTTCATCATAAGGATGTGTTCCTGCTTTTATATCTTTTAAAAACTCTTTCTTGGTATCCATAGCAACTGCCATATAGATTGATTTAAAGTCTTTAGGATTGACTAAATATTTTTCTTCAAACGTATCTAAAACGGTTGCAGCAAAAGGCATCCAAAAATCTCGTCCTTTTATAAGCTCATTAATATGTTGTATAATTGCAGGATTAGAAGGATTTGCCAAAATACTCCTGTTTCCTAAAGCACGAGAACCAAACTCCATTTTACCTACTACTCTAGCAATAACCTCACCATCTGCAAGTAACTGAGCTATGTCATCATTTTTCGCTTCACTGATAGTATATTTTTCATCAAGCTTAT
>Ga0256824_10000176_pt1 | contig 22996 bp, 19 predicted proteins | sample CV67metaG_FD_191570 | JGI IMG/M metagenome (GOLD analysis project Ga0256824, IMG submission 191570) | Hydrothermal vent microbial communities from East Pacific Rise, Pacific Ocean - CV67 | ecosystem: Environmental > Aquatic > Marine > Hydrothermal vents | place: Pacific Ocean: East Pacific Rise...
TCCAAATGGCGACCATGCACCACCTGCATTCGCAGCAACAACAATATTAATAGCACTTGGAACCAAAAACTTTCTATTATCTTTGTCAATGGTTAAAAGAACCGTCGACAAGATCAGTGCTGTGGTTAAGTTATCTGCAATAGGAGAGATAAAGAATGCTAAAAGACCTGTAACCCAGAAGAGTTTACTATAACTGTAACCCTTTGATACCAAATTGTAACGTAGAACCATAAAAACACCACGGTCAATCATCGCCTCAATATAAGTCATAGCAACAAAAAGGAAGAAGAAAATTCCCGAAATTTCAACAATAAGATGTTCAACCTCTTTTTCAAGAATATGTCCATCTAAGCCATTTAGAGCAAAGTATAAACCTATTAACATAAAAATACCAGTACCTGCTAAAAGTGCTGGTTTGGCTTTGTTGATACGATACTTATCCTCTGCCGCAATAAAATAATATCCTACAATAAAAATTGCTAAGGATAACCATCCTACCCAAGTGGTAGCTAAGTGTAAATCGTGCATGTTTACTCCATTATATTTAGACTTTAAAAGTCTAGTAATTTTAATTTGTTCTTATTATAGTAGAAAAATTATTATTTTTATAAATATAAAAGAGGAGCTTTAAAAAAGAGTGAATCAAGGTAACTTACTCACTCAATATAGTGTGTTCCTAAACTCTCTTTACGTTTTAATGCACCCTCTACAATTGCAGATGCTGTATTAAGTCGTAGCTCTAAAAGTCGTCCAATATCTCTATTTTTCATATCATAAATAGCATTTTTAGCTTGCAAGAGACCTTTTTTTGTTCGCATTACCCCCATCTGTTCCCACATAATTTTTCGTAAACGACGTTTATAAATTTTATCTTTTTCATGGTGAACAATATTTCGATACTCTTTATCAAAATTCGGAACATCTACTGCAATATGCTCTTTTTCCAGAAGATGATCAACTGCTCTTTTCGCAAATACCATCCCCTCAAGAAGTGAATTTGAAGCCAATCTATTGGCTCCATGGACACCTGTTGACGAAGCTTCACCAATAACATATAAGCCTTCAATCCCTTCAACGCATCCATCGCTATCACACTTAATTCCACCTACGGCATAGTGAAAAGCTGGAGAGATAGGCACACGGTCTTTTGGAAAATGGTAACCAATCGCCTCGAAACTTCGTGTGATATTAGGGAACCTCTTAGCAAACCATTCCTTTTCAAACATAGAAAAGTCCAAATAGACCTCTTCTCCTGTTTTGCGCTTATGATCAAAAATAGCACGACTAACAATATCCCGACTAGCTAACTCTCCACGCTCATCATAATCGAAAAGGAAACGTCTTCCATCTTCGGCTACAACATGCGCACCTTCTCCACGAAGTGCTTCTGTGAGAAGTAGTTTTCGTGCAAAAGGTGTTTTCACAAATACTGTTGGATGAAACTGCATCATCTCCATATCCGCTAATTCTATCCCTTTCTCTACACAAATTCCATGAATATCTGCGGATACTGTACGTGAATTTGTATTAAATTCATACAGGGAACCCACTCCTCCAGAAGCAATAATTATATCATCTGCTAAAATTGTTTTATGATTATAATTAACCAATGCTTTCACACCAAAACAGCGACCATTCTCAATTAGAAGATCATAGACCAATGTATTTCGTTGTAGTTGATGCTGGTTTTGAAGCATCATAAAATAGTGCATATAACGCCCCGTAGCATCACCTCCTGCATGGACAATTCGCTCTCGCGAATGGGCTGCCTCTTTTGTATAAACAATCTCTCCATGTTCGTCTACATCAAACTCCATTCCTTTTTCAATAATATCTCTTGTAGTCTCTAAAGAGGTTTGACTTAAAATTTCCACAGCCTCTCTGTTGTTGTGATAGGCTCCTGCAACCATCGTATCTTCCACGTGGGCTTGAATATCATCATGGTTCAGTGCAGTGACCATTCCTCCTTGTGCATAGAAGGTATTACACTCCCAAGGAATATCTTTACAAACCACCAATACTTTTTTCTCTTTAGGAATATTCATTGCTGCATAGAGTCCCGCTATACCAGCTCCTATAATTAATACATCATATTTTTTCATCTTCTCTAGCCTTTCAATAAAGCTGATTATAATCAAGATTTATTTAGAGATATATTAATTGAAAAGAGCTATCTTATACCACTTAGCACAGAATTAAACAAGAAAATGACCGAAATAACTAAAGGAAAGTAAAATTCAATATTAAATGAATAAAAATTGCCAAATAGTTAAGCTTCATTTCGTTAAGATAGAACTCAATTACAAGAACTACAAAATAGGAGAGTAGCAATGGCATTTTTTTCAAAAAGCAAAGAGAGTAAACCAGAAGTAACCACGAAAGCTAAACCAAAACCACAAGAGAAGCCTAAGGTAGCCAAAGTTGCAACAGCAACAAATGACACCACTATTTCCAAAAATATTACCATTGAAGGAGATATCTCAGGTACAGATGCTATTACTGTAGAAGGTACACTCATTGGAAATATCACTGTAAATAATGTTGTTATTGGAAAACATGGCTCTGTTGTAGGTTCAATTACCGCCCAAAAAGTAATTATTAGCGGAAAAGTAGATGGAAACATCACTTGTAATAATTTGGATATTATGCATCATGGTTATGTAACCAATAAAATTCATGCCAACAAAATCATGGTCAGTGGAGAGATTGTGGGAGATGTTTTAGCAGAAAATTCAATCAATGTTACACCAACAGGAAAAATTAAAACCGATGCATTAAGCAGTCAACACGTAACTGTAAATGGAACCATTGAAGGTAAAGTAAGTGCTTCAGAACTACTTTCTGTGGGTTCAAATGGATTTGTTAATGGAGAGATTTCAGTAAAAAACATTAAAACAGATGAAGGTGGACGGGTCATTGGTAGCATGGCAATGTATGAAGCACCAAAAGTACCTAAAAATAAGAAAAAAGAGCCTGAAATGATAGATGCAGTAATAGAAAGCTAACGGCTATTCTGCGCTTCTTGGGAAGGGTTACCTTTCCAATAAGGGTCTGCTTTATAGCCACAACCACACACAACTCCACAGCAAATAGATGCTATAATCACTTTATGAAACCAGCCAACCATATACTCTCTCATATCCAATCCTTACCTCAATTTAAAAAACTTAAGAGTCACTATTGTTATCAAAAGTTTATCGCCTCTTTAGCACCAAAATTTCAAAAAGCGATCGCTTTTGTCTACGTCCGAGAACATACACTCTTTATCGCACTTTCACACCCTGGGTTTAAAATGGAGCTAAATTATAATAAAGATTTATTTAAAGACATATTAAATATGCTCTCTATAGCAGATAAGAGATGTCAAACGCTACGTGCTTCTAAAGTTGTACTTTTTAACTCTAAACAGCTCTCTATTCTTAAAGAAAAAGAGATTGAAAGTACGGTTCCGTACTATCAGGAGGTCTCTTCTGGAAAATTTTCTATAGAGAGTAAAGATTCTGATATAGTTGACGCTTTCAAAAAAATACAAATTTCTATAGAAAAACAGTTATAGATGCAAAATAGCCTACTACAAACTGTTCAAACACTACCCGAAGAAGCAGGTGTTTACCAATATTATAATAGTAATAAGCAATTACTATATGTAGGTAAAGCAAAAAATCTAAAAAAACGACTTAAGAGTTATTGGCGATTTAGACCTCATTTCCATCCCAATCCAAGCTTAAATAGACGTATTCTTTGCATGTTGAGGCAGGCTACTTCACTAAAGTATATTGTGCTAGATAATGAAATAGATGCGCTTATACTAGAGAACTCTTTAATAAAAGAACTTAATCCAAAATATAATATTTTACTTCGAGATGATAAAACTTATCCCTATATATATCTTGATAGAAACCAAAAATATCCACGATTTGAACTGACAAGAAAAGTCATAAAAAAAAAGAATATCTCCTATTATGGTCCTTTTCCTCAAGGTGCTAAAATATTACTCAAAAGTATCTATGAACTTTTTTCTCTGGTTCAAAAAAAAACTTGTCTACAAGGTAAAAAAGCCTGCCTTTTTTATCAAATCAAAAAATGTTCTGCTCCATGTGAAGAAAAAATAACCAAAGAAGCATATAATTCTATTGTCTTAAAGGCACAAGATTCTATTCTAAAACCCAAAAATTTAATCGAAGCACTTCATACAAAAATGGTTAATCTTGCTACAGCTGAACGCTTTGAAGAGGCACGAGAACTTCGAGACAATATTGAAACCCTTAAAGCATTATCAACTGGCTCCCATCTTGACCTAAAATCAAATGATAACATAGACCTTTTTGCTATTATAAATAATTCACCAAAAGGGGTTATTGTCAAATTTTTCATCAGAGAAGGAAAGGTAATATCCTCAAGCTTTTCAACCTTTCAAAGCAGAGATTTTTTTGATCTTAATGAAGCTTATAAGCAGACTATTTTAGAATTTTATAATAAAAAAATACCGCAAATACCTAAAACTATTTTGGTTGCTGATAGTTTTTATGATCAAAAAGAACTTTCACAACTATTAAAAAAGCGTTTCTCTCAACAAATCAAAATTACACATCCCAAACAAGGAGAAAAATTTAAACTCATACAACTTGCATTAAAAAATGCAAATGAGTTCTTAAAAAAAAGAGCTAATAATGAAGCATTGATAGAAGAGAAAATAGCTGAACTTTTTGAATTAAATATAATACCATCAAGAGTTGAGAGTTTTGATAATTCCCATATTATGGGGGTTGCAACTGTAGGGGCAATGGTTGTCTACTCAGAAGATGAATGGATAACAAAAGACTATAGACACTACTCACTTAACTCTGGTGATGAATATGGACAGATGCGAGAGATGCTTACACGAAGAGTCGAAAATTTTTCAAAAAATTCTATGCCAGACTTATGGATTTTAGATGGAGGAGAAACGCTAAGAAAGTTGGCAGTTAAACTTTTAAAGAATGCAAATATTGAATTGGATGTTATTGCTATAGCCAAAGAGAAAATTGATGGAAAAGCCCACAGAGCAAAAGGTTACGCTAAAGATATTATCTATACCCATCAATCGGTATTTACACTTCTCCCCAGCGATAAACGCCTGCAATGGGTACAAAAACAACGAGATGAAGCTCACCGAACAGCTCTAAAATATCACCAAAAAAAGAAACGTCAAGAAGATACAAGAAGTAGACTCTTAGAAAAAAAAGGGATTGGTTTGGCAACAGTCAAAAAACTTATTAACTACTTTGGGACTTTTCAGGCAATAGAAAATGCAACTTATAATGAAATTTCAGTAGCTAGCAGTGAAAAAATTGCTAAAATACTAAAAACATAAAATGTTGAATAATAATCTTTTATCTATACAACAAAACATTCATTATTATTTAATACATATTTAAACTTGATATGTTAACTTAATTAATTTAAATAAGATTATATTAATAAATATCTTAGTTTTTTTATAATAAAGTTACCTATAAGGTTAAGAGTCAATACAAAGGAATGATGTGCATCGACCAATAGCATTGGATGTAGAATATACGTTTACAAAAAATTTAATATACGAAATTGATTTAAAAGGCATTATCACTTATGCCAACCATAATTTTTGTGAGGTTACAGGATTTAGAAAAGAGGAACTCATAGGAAAAAATCATTCAATATTTAAACATCCGGATGTACCTGACACAATATACAACAACCTTTGGTCAACCCAAAAAAAACTAAAACAATGGTTTAGTACCTTAAAAAACATGCGTCGTGATGGAATGTATTTTTGGAGTGATATTCACTGCCGAGTTAAATATGACAGTGATTTAAATGTAACGGGATTTATGGTCGTTCACAAACCAACATCACGGCTAAATATGGAAGAAGAGATTGAGCGATATGCTCAATATTAATATATAAAAAAGAGTGAGGCAAATATGTATTACGGATACAATGATGATAAACAGCTAATAGTAGCAGATCAAGAATTTATTAAACTTTTAGGCTATAACAGTTTTAATGAACTTAGTAAAGATAATATTGTAAAAGCAGTTACATTTCAGAAAAATAAAGTAACAATTCACCAGAAAGCTCAAAATATTAATGCAAATTTTACCCACACAGAACTAGAAGGAACCATGGGTAGTTTTTATCTTGTAGAGCTTAAAAATATTGTGATTGAGCAGACAGAAGGGGATAAACAGTTTAAAGCCAATTACAAAGCGATCTACTTGGATGTTGAAAAAATTTCTGAAGAGATTGGATTATCTGTTGAAGATTACAAACTCTATCTTGATAGCTTTATTGATCAGTCTATTATTGATGAAAAACGGCTACTAGAAGGAAATGATAAAGTTATTAAAAACTTATCAAATTTGGCGTTAACACTAAAAATACCACATATCAATATTTTACTTCTCAAGATTCAAAAACTTTCGCATCGTGAGCGTATGCCTCTTATAGATAAATACTATACAAAACTTGCACTTCTTACACTAGAAAAACCTGAAGGTGAAGATTTTGACGAGCTATTAGAAGAGGATGTTACTGAGGAGAATAAAGAGGAAATCTTAAATGCAAGGTTTACAGATCTACTTAAAAGTGTTCCTTCCGATTCTGACCTACAAAGGGAAGAGAAAACAGAACATAATGAAGAGCCATTTGAAGATTTTGAAGATTTTTTAAAAGACGAGAAAACAACTCATTCTAGCACAGTAAAACCTACAAATGATATTGATGAAATTGACTTAAATGATATATCTGCTTTGCCTATCTCATATAGTCCACAGACAGCAGCAGATGAGCTAAACCTTCCTGTAGTGCTAATAGAAGAGTTTGTTGATGACTTCATTGAACAAGCACGCCATGATAAAGACCACCTTTTAACCTCTTACTATCAAAAAGATATGGACAATATTCATGAACTTGGACACAAGTTAAAAGGTGCAGCAAGTAATCTTCGTATTAATGAATTGGCAGATATTTTGGAAAAGATTCAATTCTGTACAGAACATGCGAAATTAAAGAATCTGCTCATTAAGTATTGGGGTCATTTTTTATCACTAGAAGACTATATGCAAAAACTCAATAGAGCATAGAAGGATTAAAATGCAACTATACAATAGAATTAGACTTATTAGCACCCTACCCCTTCTCATACTTTTTTTAATAGCAAGTTATTTTATCTATACTTCATATATCAATTTAGAGAAAAGTAAATTATTAACAAAAACGCTCCATACCAAGCAAGAGCTAACGAAAGTTGTTTCGGGTTTGACCAAAGAGAGAGGTCTCTCTGCAATAACTATTGCCAAAAAGAACAATGAAGAGATACTTTTATCTCAACAGATTAATAAAAATACATTAATCCTTAGCCATATTGACAATGTACTTTCAAAACAAGAGATATTACTCTTAGAAAATAACATTAAAAGATTACGTCAAGATATTACTCAAAAGAAAATTGAATTTCAAGAGATGTTTCACGATGGATATAGTGAAAAGATTATTATCCCATTACAACAGAAATCTTTAAACAGCTATAAACTGCATCTTAATACAGATATTGGAGCACTTCAAAGCTCTCTTGCTCTACTCGATAGCGATATTCAAAATCATGCTTTACAGCGAGACTACTTAAGCTATTTTATAGCAGGTAAAAAACCATTGAATACCATTGAACTTACCTTTTTAAATCGTATAAAAACACATCTAAATAAAGTTGAAATTGAGCATATTACTGACCCTATACTCAAAGAAGACCTTGAAGTTTATGTTAATACACCCCGTAATAAAACGGATATTCATCGTGTAGAACTCTCTTATATTGAACTACAAAAAAAGTTTCAAGATGGAGCGTTTGAGATCTCTGCAATACAGTGGTTTCAACTTAATAATAGCAAGTTAAAACATCTTTTTATCATCGAAAAAAAAATAGAGAAGAGAATTTATCAAAAAATAGAAGAGTATGAACTTTTACAATATACAACATTAGCGATTGCATCATTTATAATACTTTTAACCCTTTTCTTAACAATTATTGGACTCATTACAAGAAAAGAGCTAAGCAACAACATGCAAGATTTGGAAGAGATTTTAAACAATGCAGTCCAAGAAGCTGATGCCACATTTGAAGGAACAAGTATCTCTGCTCTCAAAGATATTGATCTACATTCAAGTAAAGGCATGAAAGAAGCCTATAACTTTATCGAACTGCTCATTGAAAATGCAAAATCAGATAAGATGGAAGCACTAGAAGCAAATGAATCGAAATCACTCTTTTTAGCCAATATGTCTCATGAAATTAGAACACCACTTAATGGAATTGTAGGATTTACAGAACTTTTAAAAAGTACCGATCTCAATGAAGAGCAGACAGAATTTACCAATATTATTGAAAAGAGTTCTGAAAACTTACTAAGTATTATTAATAATATCTTGGATTTATCAAAGATAGAAAGTAATAAGACCGAACTGGATATGATCATTTTTGATCCAATTATTGAATTTGAAAATGCTGTTGAAACCTATGGTGTACGTGCTTCTGAAAAAAATATTGAACTTGACTTCTTCTTAGATCCATCTATCGATAAGAAAGTTTTAGGAGATGTTGTTAAGATCAAAGAGGTTATCATTAACCTCTTAAGTAATGCCATTAAATTTACAGACCTTGGTGGAAAAATTTCAGTAGAAATTAAAAAAGTCTCTTCTATAGAAAATCAAACTGAAATCTCCTTCTCAATTCAAGACAATGGTGTCGGTATGACCAAAGAGCAACAGCTTAATGTCTTTAATGCCTTTACACAAGCCGATGTTTCAATTACCAGAAAATATGGTGGAACAGGACTGGGATTAACAATCTCAACCAAATTTTTAGAACTAATGGGTTCAAAACTTGAACTAGAGAGCCAAAAAGAGAAAGGAACACGCTTCTTCTTTAATATTATAGTAGAAGAAGTATTAGAGAGTACAGACTTAGGAACAACGCCACAATTTGAAGATATTACAATTTGTAAATTCCACTATGAACTTCCAATACAACAAGATATTTATATCTCTAAATATTTAGACTATTTCAATATTGAGAATAAAGCGTTCTCAACACCTGCGGACTTAAAACGATACAACGAAGATGAAGAGATAAAAAGTATCTGGCTAGATATTGATGATTGTAGTGACAAATTACTCAAAACAATTCATAAAATTAAATCAAATAAAGTCATTTTACTCTCAAGCTTTTCAAATAGAAGTAAATTAGAATCATTAGATATTAACGCAGCAAGAATTTTATATAAGCCAATTACACCAACAAAAATTGTTCAAGCACTTAATGCTATTACGCCCAAAAATGATGTTGTCAAAAAACCAACAACGGTTCAAGATTTTCCTTTTCAAGATATTCAATTCGAAGGAGATATACTTGTTGCCGAAGACAACTTTATCAATCAAAAGCTTATTCGCCAAATTCTTATTCGTTATGGTGTCAATGTTGAGCTTGCAAACAATGGACTTGAAGCCTTTGAAAAACGGAAAAGTGAACAATATGATTTAATTTTTATGGATATTCAAATGCCTGTCATGGATGGGGTTGAAGCGACACATGAAATTATTAATTATGAGATAGAAGAGGAACTTATCCATATACCTATTATTGCATTGACTGCCAATGCATTAAATGGAGACCGTGAACGATTTATCAAAGAGGGTTTGGATGAGTATATTGCAAAACCAATCGAAACCAATGAACTACTCTTTATTTTAAAAAAATTCTTGAAACCAAAAAGTAGTATTACAGATGCTTTTCAAACACGAAAAGAGATAAAAAAAGAACCTATAAAAAAACCCTTAATTAATACATCAAGAACTATTCTCATTGCTAAAAAGAATCCACTTGAGTCACAGATTCTTTCAAAAGTAATTAATAACATGGGATATAATATTAGAATTGTCAATCATATTGATGAGTTAGAATCTCTTATCGAAGATAGAAAATATGATATGTTACTTATAGACCGAGAACTTAAAGAGTTCAATAACAATATTTTAAAAAAACAGCATACACGGATGAATGTTATTATGCTTTCTAATAATAAACCCGACAATCAACACTATAACACTAAGCTTATTAAAGAGGTACTATTTGGAATTATCACAAGAGAAAAAATTGAGCAACTTATTCAAAAGTATAAAGGATCATCATAATGATTTTTAAAGTTTTAATTGTTGATGATGACTATATTAATCGTAGGCTTCTCATATCTTTATTGAAAAAAACCCTTTATAAAATAGAAATTATTGAATCGATCAACGGGGAAGATGCCCTGTTGAAATCTAAAGAAAATCCAGATATTCAGCTTATTTTACTGGATGTCGAGATGCCAAATATGGATGGATCACGGTTCTTAAAAAACTATATTGAAGATAAAAATTTTTCCAAAATACCAATTATTGCAGTCTCCTCTAATGATCTAAGAATCAAAGAGATATTGGCACTTGGTGCAAATGCATTTATTGTTAAACCAATAACCGAAAATAAGCTTTTAAATGCGATTATGAAAAGTCAACATAGGTAAAATAGATAATATCTTAATTTTTTATTAATTTTAATTTTAATTTAATTTTTTTATATTATAATAAAATTATTAATTAACAAAAAAGGATACCTATTATGAAAACACTATCAACAATAAGTATATTTTTACTACTTCAATCTTCTTCTTCTGTGGCAAATAAATTACGCCTTTTTCTTCAGAAACACCTTGTATCACATGTTTAATAGAGAAGAAAATTCTCAATAAGTAGAAAAATAAAGGGATAGCCAAGAAGCTATCCCATTAAAATTTAGAAATACTCTTAATTACAACCACATCCTCCACCAGATTGCGTATGAGACGGCGCTTGTGAAGCTGCTGCTCCACCTGTGCTACATGCTGATACACCTGGAGGTGTTGTTGGTTGAACAGCTGAGTTGTCTGCCCCACCCTCTGCATTGACTTTATCAATAAATGATAATAAAGTAGAAGCAGCAGTATGATAACGTTTTGCTGTTTCTGAATCTGGTTGATGGAAAGTAATCGGTTGACCTGTATCTCCACCCACTCTGATTGCTGGTTCTATTGGAACTTGTGCAATAAGCTCTGCGTTATATTCAGCTGCAACTGCTTTACTTGTACCCATTCCAAAAATATCTGACTCTTCATCACATGATGGACAGATAAATCCACTCATATTCTCAACCACACCAGCAATTGGAATATGAAGTTTTTCAAACATATCTAATGAACGTTTACTATCATCTAAACTTACCTGCTGTGGTGTTGTTACAACAATACCCGCAGTTACTGGTACAGACTGTGCCAATGTAAGCTGTGCATCACCTGTTCCAGGAGGCATATCAATAACCAATACATCTAACTCTGACCATAAAATATCTCTCAAGAACTGCTCTATAGCCTTCATAATCATAGAACCTCTCCAGATTAATGATTGACCATCTTCCATAAGAGAACCCATTGACATCATCTCAACACCATACGCTTTTAAAGGCTGTACTTTGTTTCCTTGAATCTCTGGTTTAACACCATTTAAACCCATCATCCGAGGGATATTTGGTCCATAAATATCGGCATCTAAAATACCTACTTTTTTACCCTGCATCGCCATAGCAATTGCCAAGTTCACTGAAGTAGTTGACTTTCCAACTCCACCTTTACCTGAACTTACCATAACAAAGTTCTTTACTTGAGGGGCAATATTTTTACCACTTACTGAGTTGCTTAACTGTTTTGGAGCTTGTGGAGCTGTAATGTTTACATCAACTGCTAAAAAACCAAGTTTTCCAAGTTCAGCTTTCACCTCATCAGTAATTTGTGCTTTAACTTCTGGTGCAGATGAAGTGATGTCTACAGAGATAACTGCTTTATCTCCTTGAATTTGTATATCTTTTACAAATCCAAACGTTACAATATCTTTTGTAAATCCTGGATAGGTTACATTTTTCAATGCATCTAAGATAGTTTCATTTGTCATTAAGACTCCTAATAATTTATATATTTTCTACGTTGTATACTGAAAATCATAAGAGTTAGCTTATCTCTGAGTAATTCTCATTATTTTTATGCTATAAACTAGAATACTTCACGCTTAAAAGCGATAAATAGAGCAATATATTAAGGCAATAATAGTAAAATATATTATATAAAAAAATTAATTTTTGATTAATGAAGGAAATCCCATGATTAAAAAATCAATCCTACAGCAACTTTCCCATGCACGTAAATCCCATCTCATTTGGGTCGAAAAAGCAAACAAAATCATTTCAAGTTCCAATCATAATAGAGATTCCATCTCATTTGATTCGACAGAGTGTGGTCTTGGATTTTGGATCAATCAAGAAGGAAAAAGACTACGACAGATCTCAACCTTAAATAAACTAATAAAAAATATAGAAATACGACATAATAAACTACATAATATCTATTTAAATATCTATCAAATGTTTTTTATGATTCCACGAAGAAAACCTTTAATTCAGAGACTTTTTAATTTTAATTCAAATAAAGAAAATGAAAATAAAGAGATTAATGATGCCATCGAGTTACACCTAAAAGATATAGAACAAAATTCTGAAGAGCTTCTCAACCTTTTGAACAAACTTGAAAATAGCATTAAAATGGCATCATGGAATCCTACAGAGACAAAGAGTAAGAGCAACAATATTAAAAAAAATAATTAAATTTAAATAACAACTTATTTATAATAGTTAAGCAAAATATTACTCTACTTATAGTATAAGTCCTATTCAATCTCTCGGGGTGCTTTATGCTGAGAAAACCCGTTGAACTTGAACTGGATAATTCCAGCGTAGGGAAGAGAAGCATACTTTAATTAGGCTATTACACCACTCTTTCCCACTCTAAATACTATTAAGGGAAACCCATGAATCCAAAATTTAAACTTTCACTTATAGCAACTACTGCTATATTTAACACCTCATTAATTGCACTATCACCTACTGTTCCAGTAGTAGAGAGCCATGAAAATGAACTTGATCCCATCGTAGTATCAGCAGACTTTAGAGAAGCCAAACTCTCTGAAACTTCAAAAGCTGTTTCAGTTATAGGTGAGGAAGAGCTTTATGACAAAGCATCTCAAAACTTCGAAGATATAATAGGTAAAACACCCAACGTAAACTTCACATCGGGTGCATCACGCGCACACCATATTCAGATACGTGGTATTGGTGAACGTAGCCAATTTGCAACACCAATCAACCCCTCTGTTGGTCTTAATGTTGATGGTGTTGACTTTTCACAATCTGCACTGGGTGTTACCATGTTCGACGTGGCACAAATAGAGATCCTTAAAGGTCCACAGGGAACAACCTTTGGTTCAAATGGTATGGCAGGTGTTATTAATATAGAGAGCAACAAACCCACAAAAGAGACCCAAGCACACATTGAAACAACATACGGGAACTATAATACAAAATCACTCGGTGTTGCAGTGGGTGGAGCATTGGTCAAAGATAAACTTCTTGGACGAATCTCGATCTACCGAAACCAATCAGATGGCTTTACAAACAATACCCATCTAAAGCGTAAAGATACCAATAATATTGATGAACTCTCTACAAAAGCACAACTAAAATGGTTGGTAAATGATGATCATACTATTGATATGAATCTTATCCATCTCAATGTAGATAATGGCTACGATGCATTTACTTTTGATAACTCACGAAATTCACATGCCGACACCCCAGGTAAAGATACTCAAGAGACCGATGCTATCTCATTAAAATCAACCTATCAACTCAACTCTAAAATGCACTTAATTAGCAAGTTTAGCCACTCAAAATCTGATTTGGAGTATTCTTATGATGAAGATTGGTCATACAACGGAGAGTTTTCAGATGATCTCTACCCTTATAGCTCTTTTGACCAATACCTAAGAGATCGAGAGCAGACAGACTTGGATATTCGTCTGGTATCTGATGCGGATGGAAAAATATTTAACCACTCAACAGCATGGACAGTAGGTGGATATTATCGAGATCAAGATGAGTCATTAGAGAGAAATTATACCTATCTAGAGAATCCTTATACCAGTGACTACGCCACCAAAACCAGAGCTATTTATGGGCAGTTAGACCATACGGTTAATGATAAATTCACACTTATCGCAGGTCTTCGTCTAGAAGATTGGCGTGCAGAGTTCACTGATTCGGATAGTGTAAATATCAACACAAAAGAGAGATTAAAAGGTGGAAAGCTAGGTCTAAACTATCAAAAAGATACAAATACACTTATCTATACCACACTATCTAAAGGATATAAACCAGGAGGTGTTAATGCCGATAATTCACTTGCTTCTAACGCAAAAGAGTACGCAACAGAAGCACTTTGGAATCTTGATGTAGGAGTAAATAACTCTTTTCTAAACAATCAGATTACCAGCCGTTTAAACCTTTTCTATGGAAAAAGAACCAATCAGCAAGTTAAAAGTTCTGTGGTTCAAGTACGTGATGATGGAAGTACCAAATATACCGATTATCTCGCCAATGCAGGAAAAACACACTATTATGGTCTAGAGGTCGAAGTTAATTACTATATTAATGATGAGATTCATCTTTTTTCTAATCTCGGACTATTAAAATCTAAATTTGATAAATATGTTGATCCTAACCCTTCGGCTATTAGTATGAATGGAAGAAGCCCTGCACAGTCACCATCATATCAGTATAATATTGGTGGAGATTATATGATTGCCGATGCATGGGTCTTCAAAGCAAATATCGAAGGAAAAGGTGCATACTACTTCTCTAACCGACATAATGAAAAATCAGATGCCTATAGGCTTATCAACTCCAGCCTAGAGTACAGTAATGATAACTTTACAGCAAGCCTATGGGCAAGAAATCTTGCCGATACCGACTACCAAGTGAGAGGGTTTGGAAGCTTTGGAAACAATCCTGCTCATGGATATACAACAGAACTCTACACCCAACAAGGAATGCCAAGAACTTTTGGTGTAAGAGTTGCCTATGACTTTTAAGGAGTAGAATAATGAACCTTGACCTCAACACCATCCTATCAGCACTAGCCCTTCTTCCAATGTGGGAGGTTGTTGCCATGCTTTTTGGTATCGCCTATATTATATTAATAGCCAAAGAGTCTCTTTGGGGTTGGGTCTTTGGATTTTTTAGTACCCTTATCTACACCGTTCTATTTTGGGAAGGGGCATTGGTCTCTTCCTCTTTTTTGAACTTCTACTACATGATTATGGCTGGTTACGGCTACTACTCATGGAATAGTAGCCAAGAAGATAAGATGCTAACCATCACAACCTATCCCATTTTTAAAAACATAAAAATTATTGCCATTGGAGCAGTTTTAACCCTTTTAGTTGGCTATATATCCAATAGATATGGTAGTGCGAAATATGTCTATCTCGATGCCTTTGTCATGGTCTACTCGATTATTGCCACATGGCTACTTACCCAAAAAATTCTTGAAAACTGGCTCTACTGGTTGGTTATTGATACTGTTGCCATTACACTCTATTGGAAATCAGGCTATATGGTTACTGTTTTACTTTTTGCTATCTATATTATATTAGGAGTATATGGATTTATAAAATGGAGAGAAGAGTTTGCTCAAAATAGATAAGATAAAAACCCTAGATCTTTTTAAAAAGCAAACGATAAAGAGCTTCAAGCCAATGGATCAGCAGGGACATGCCAACACTATTTATCTTATTGAAACTAGAACAAAAGCCTATATTCTACGAGAGTTCAAGATCAATATTGACCGAAAAACTGAATTTAGAGTCCAGAAAAAAGTCTATAAACAGAAGATTGCTTCAGAACCAATTTTACTTACAAAATCATTGATGATTAGTAGATTTTTAAGAGGTAAGCACCAAGAGAAATTGACCCAACATCAGCTCAAAAAGATGGCTCAACTGCTCAAAAAACTCCATAAAGTAAAATTTCGTCAGAAGAAAAATAATTTTAAAGAAAATTTTAAATTAAATAATAAAAAAGTAACGCAAGCTTTTGTTACTTTGGAGAAACAGAAAAAAGAGTTTGCCTTGGGACATAATGATTTACATCCTCAAAATATTATTTTTCATAACAGAACAATAAAACTTATCGACTGGGAATATGCTCGATACTCCGACATCTATTTCGATCTGGTTTCGATTATAATAGAGTATAAACTTAATAGAAAAGATAAGAGAACTTTTCTAAAAAGCTACTTTTTGGAAAAAAACATCAACCAGAAAAAAATCGATGCCTACAATACTATCTATAAAGAGCTGTGGAAGCTCTGGTTTGAAAAGTTGGCTAAAGGAGAACTTTAAGTTCCATTAAATTGCCAAAGCATAAAACTCTTTAGAAGCCTTCACTTCAAAGCTTAAGGTTTTTTTTGTTTTAGGATGGATCACTGTAAGTTTACTTGCATGAAGCCCCATTCTATCCCCTTTTTTGTAGTCTTTTCCATAACGTTCATCACCCAAAACATAATTTCCCAACCAAGAAAGATGGGCGCGAATTTGATGTTGTCTCCCTGTTTCGATGCGTACTTTAAGCAATGAAGTTTTCGAGAAACACTCCTCTACTTCATAGTGTGTTAATGCAAATTTTGCTTTAGGGTGATCACCTACATGTACCTTATACTCTGTTTCATCCATTCGTAAAGGCTGATTAATTGTCCCTTTTTCTTCATTTAATTTTCCATTAACAACTGCCAAGTAGATCTTTTCAGATTTTCCCCATTTTGCCATAACTGCTTCTCTGCTCTCTTTTGATGTCGCAAAAAGTAAAATACCAGACGTTTCACGGTCAAGTCGATGCACAGGAAAAAGCTGAATATTGTTATGTCGTGTAGAGAGCTGTTTCCGCAAAATAGCCAAAGCGTGATTTTTTTTCTCTTTAACTGTAGCCACAGAAAGAAGCCCCGCAGGCTTGCTAATCGCAATAAGTTCGCTATCTTGGTGGATAATAGTTAAACTTTTAACTTCTGTAAGAGATTTTTTTGAAGCGACCCCTACCTCTACAATGTCACCAACAACCAAAGGAGAATCAAATTGAGTAATTCCTTTACCGTTAACAGAAACGCTAGCACTTTTAAGACGCTCTTTTACCTTTTTTTTAGACCAAGAATGAAGGGTTGAGAAAAGAAAATTTAAAAGTTTATCATCTTCTTTTACTATGAATTTTTCTGCCATATTTAAAGTTACCTTGTTATTTATATTTCGTATTATATCATTTTAATATATTTTTAATTCTCGATAATAAAATATAAAACTTTAATAAATATGCTAACCGTTACCTACCTCTACCCAATAATCAACCTAAAACTTTGTAAATAATTGGTAAATTTTTTAATAGATTTTACTCTTTCTGTTATAATGTGGGATTAGTTATTAAGTTTAATAAATAGTAAATTTAAAAACAAGAGGTATAAATGAAGGTAGAAAATCAAATATTTTACAATAGGGAAGAGAAGTTAAACTATATTCTAAAAAAGCTTAACATTTCAACAAAAGATATTGCCAAAACATTAGAGATCAGCACAGGACTGGTCTCTCAAATACAACACTACTACTATGGAAAATTAAGAAAAATTCACCTCTATGCTCTCTCTAATGCTTATAATATTCCTATGGATATTTTCGAAGATGAAGCGATTAACAATAAGGATATGATTGACCAAATGCTAAAACAGTCAGCAATTAGAGATATTTTTAAACAGGATCATAAACTTTTGGATAAACTTTTAGGCACGTGGTATCTCTATAGCTATCCTAGTAATCCAAATCTTTCAGAAGTCTGGAGTACAGAAACATACATCTATGAAGACTCAACTGTGGTAGATGTTCATCAAAATCGAGGTCTCCTACATATTGGTGCAAATCAATCCATTATTGTCAAAGAGAGCCACAATAGTAAAAATATTACCACAACAGTTTTTGACAATGATAGGGTAACTTATGGGAGTTTTCCCTTTTCAAGAATTGCAAAATCCAACAATTTTAACCGAGAAATTTTAAGTTTTGGCTTCTTCTCAAGAAAAAAAATTCCAAAAAATGAAGCTAAAGATATTTTAGGTAAAATAGAAAAAGTTCAACTTCAAATGGATTATAGTGTTATAGAACGTATTAGCGGTTCTATAGAAATGAAAGGATAAAATGAGAAAATATATTCTGTTAATAGTAATGGTTCTGGCATGGAGTGCTTGTAGTTCAACACACCCAAAAAGTGTTAAGAGTCAGAGTAAAAGCGTGATCATTGATTTGGATGAAGAGGTTCGTCTAAAAGCCTCTTCAATGCAACTAAGAGATAGTCAAAGTACGATTCTTATTGATGAACCAATCTATATCGGAGATAATGATGAGGTCTCATTTAAAGGGGATTTTATGCAAGAAAGCTCTCCTATGACCATAACTATAGGCAATAAAGATAGCATAACTTTTAGTGGAAAAAGCTTTACCATTAAAACCAGTGATCTAAAAGATGGTGAAAAAATTCAGATCAGAGATCAAGCAGGAAAGATCTTTGTAGATGTTGCTGTTAGCCTTTAATTTTTTTGCAAAATATATATGTTTTGCAAAAATAAATTTATAAATTCAACCAATCTTTCACCATATACCAGCCCATCAATACCCATAAAATAACCGTAGCAATTAGAGCAAAGATCCCCTCTTCATCGTGTAGATGAACCAACGATTTTGGATCTATATCCGCAACTGTAAACAGATAATCCAACCCCAAACCAAAAAGAACACTCCCAACAATAATCGTACCCAAATAGATATAGAGTGAACGTATTCCCAACATTTTTTTTACAACACCCATTGTTACGGTATTGGTTGCAGGACCTGCTGTTAAAAAAACAAATGAAGCACCTGCACTCACCCCTGCAAGCATCAATCCTCCCGCAATAGGAAGTGAAGCTGTTGCACAAACATACATAGGAATTGCAATAATAATGACAATAATATAAGAGAGCCAAGTATATTCAACCAAAATATCACTTAAGTTTTGAGGAATTAATACTGTGATCAAAGCACCTAAAATCAAACCCCATAAAAGAGGTTTTGCAATATCTTTAAGTAACGTTCCAAAAGCATAACGAAAGACTCTCTTTATAAAATTCTCTTTGACCGCTACAGCACAACAAGCATTTGAACTGCAACAAGATAACGCTTTCTCTTCTGATTTTATTGTTGAAAAGCGCTGTCTCTCTTTTACAATCTCTTCTTTATCAAAAATATTGGTTAAAACCCCTGCAACAATAGCAATAATCATAGAGGTCACTGCACGATAAATGGTAAAAACCCATCCAAATATTCCATAGGTAGCCATAATTGAATCCACACCAGTAATGGGTGTAGAGATCAGGAATGAGAGTGTCGCTCCCTTTGAAGCACCAGACTTCTTAATACTTGTTGCCAAAGGTATTACACCACAAGAGCAGACGGGCAGAGGAATCCCAAAGAGTGTCGATTTTACAACCGACCAAATACTCTCTTTTCCCAGATGTTTTGTGACCAAATTTTGGGGAACAATCTCGTATAAAATACCTGCAAAAAGCAGACCAAAGAGTATGTAGATTGCCATTGCATTGCTCAGATCAATCAGAGCGTTACTGTATAGGGTTATCGCTTCCATTATTTTGCTCCTATTTTAGCTACTTTATTTCAAATAATTTTTCCTTTAAATAATAGATTTAATGCTTAAAGGAAATTTATGCTATTTTAGAATAGTACTCAATTCTCAATTAACTTTATCTATAAGGAGCATATAATGCCAAAAAATATTGTTATATTTTCTGATGGAACAGGACAAGAGGGTGGTAGAGGAAACAATACCAATATCTATAATCTCTATAATATGATTGAAGACCGCACAGATAAACAGGTCTCATTTTATGATCCTGGATTAGGAACAGGATGGAGAAAAATATCAGGTTCTATCGGGGGAGCAGGTATTTCACAAAATATAAAAGAGTGTTATACTTTTATCTCTGATAATTTTGAAGCTGGAGATCAAATTTATTTATTTGGATTTAGTCGAGGAGCAGCTACCGTTCGTAGCTTAGCAAGTTTGATTCATGAATTTGGTATTCTTCCAAAATCACGTTATGATCTCATTAAATATGCGTATGATACTTATAGTATTAGCAATCCTAACAAACGAAAAATCAAAACCAAAGCCTTTGTCAAAAGACACCATACCATGTGGACAAAAATCAAATTTCTAGGATGTTTTGACACAGTTTCTGCACTAGGAGTTCCCTATGAAAATGTTGATATTATTCTTGATAAAATTCCTTTTTTAAAGCATCGATTTCATAATTTTAAATTGAGTGAAGCTGTTGAAAATGCCTATCAAGCATTGGCAATTGATGATAGACGCAAAACTTTTCATCCAATATTATGGGAGGAAAAGGGTTTAAAAGAGTATCAAACCATGAAGCAAGTCTGGTTTTGTGGAATGCATACCGATGTAGGAGGAGGATATAAAGAGTTTGACCTTTCTGATATTCCACTCCTATGGATGAAAGAGAAAGCTGAAGCATGTGGTCTAAGAATACATCTTGCTCATAATGTACTAATCCAACGTAATGTTAATGGGAAAATGCACAACTCAAGAGAGAGTAGATTAAGCAAACTCTATCGTGAAGAAGAGCGTCATTGGAATAGACAAAGAACAGATAAGCCTATTGTCCATAAAACTGTTTTAGAACGTAGTAACAATAGGGATAATAAAGAAAATCCACCATATACACCATGGATTTTAAAGCTTGATTATGAAGTTGAAACAGATGAAGATAATGAGAATGAACTATTTATACTTCCTATAAATAACAACCCATAAAAGTTTATCTTATCCTTAATCTTCTCCATTAATAACAATATCACTGTCCACTAAAAAGAGTGAATTGTTGACCACAATATCACCCTCTTTTAAACCTGAAAATATCTCAAACTGATTGACCCCTATTCGTTTCGCTTCAATCAGTTTACTTTTATACTCACCCTCATACTCACTTGGAACAAATACTAAATGCTTACTTCCCTTAGTAACCACCGCGGTGTTAGGAAGAACCAACTTATGCTTTTGGGATTTTATACTTTTAATAGTAGCATAAGAGTTGGGTTGAATCTTTCCACTACTATTTTCAAGAGTCACTCTAAAATCGATGGTTTTATTAATAGCATCCACAATAGGATAGATAAAATCAATACTAGCATGATATATCTTTTTGGAACCATTGAATGTAATATTGACCTTTTGACCTTTTTGAATAAATTCTCGTTCAGCCTCATAAGCTTTTCCTTCTACCCAAACTGTTGATAGATCTGCTACCCGATAGACAACCATCCCTCGCTTAACAGCAGAACCTTCAGTTACTTTTTTCTCTATAACAATCCCTGAATAGGGTGAATAAAAAGGGAGATATTTAGAGGCTCGATTTTGACGCTTAATCTTTTTTATATTTCTTGAAGTCACATCATATAATTTTAGTTTTGTCTCCAAGTTTTTAGCCAAGGCAGAGCTAAAGCGTTTTGCACTCAACAGCTCTATTTGCGCCTTATAAATATCAGGACTATAAAAATCAAAAAGCTTTTTACCTTTGGTCACTTTATCATAGATCTTAGGTGCAGTCAAATTCTTAATAAAACCATCTTGTGTTAAAGCGATGGTATAGATTTTATCTTCTGCTATTTTGGCATAGCCATTGTAACTTTTACTAATCTCCACCTTTTTTGATGTGACTTTAACTGTTTTAATATTAAAAAGTTGCTCTACCGTGACAGCATGAAGTGAGACCAAAAAAGGCAAAAGTATTAATATTTTTTTCATTCTACAACTCCTAATAATTGATCTATCTGATTCTCATTCAAAACTATCGATAACAACTTTTTATTGATTGCCAATTCATTGTTGATCTTCTGTGTAAAGAGTTCGTAGTAGTGAACCAGCGACCCACCAGAAGCAAGCTCAGACTTGGCATTGGCGATAAGTTGTCTAATTTTTACGCTACGCTCTTTTAAAATTATTACCTCATCATAAGAAGATTGGAGTTGGTGAAAAGTGATCTTTAGCCCCTGCTCTAACCGCACTTTTGTCTGCTGATATGTGATGTTTTGAATATTGGATCGCTTTATCGCCTGAACTGTTTTGTTAGACTGTTTATCATGAATATAAAGCGGAAATGAAATCGCAACAGAGATATAATCATTCTTATCAAAACGCTGATAATAGCCACCTGTTACAGTAAAATCTGTCTGCTCTTTAGCACGTGCCAACACAATGGCTTTATTGGCTACATTTTTTTGAGCATCTCTTATCTTAAGTTCTGGACTCTTCATCTCTAAAATAGAGAGAAGCTCCTCTAATTTTCTAAGATGATAATTTTTTAAAAGAACTTCATCTGAAAAGTATTCAATCTGTATATTTCCAATTAAGGTAACACGCTCTTTAGCTATCGCAATGTTTTGCAACCAAACTTCTCGTTGTAGTTGGTATGATTTCTGAAGAAGTTCCGTCTTAATATATCGCTCGACAACATTTTTCTCTATCGTAGACAAATTAATAAGCAACTCCATCGGTCTCTTTAAAAAAGTAATATACCCATCTAATATTTTGAGATTTTTCTCTGCATATTGGGCTTCAATAAATGCCTTACGCACACCAAAAGCAATATTAGTATGAAGCACCATTTTTCTCTCTTCTATCACCGATAGTTTCTCTTTTTCCAAATCAGAAGCGATCTCCAAACGGTTATTTAATGGAATTGATTGAGAGATAGATATGAACTGATTCTGCATCGCTTCAATATTTCGGCTAAGTGGTCGAATAGATTGAATATCATTGATACCTGCCTTTAAAACAGGATCTGACCAGACTCTTTCTATATCGGATTGATGAGTAATAAGCTCAGACTTCTCTTCCAAAATTTGAAGTTGATAG
>Ga0256824_10000177_pt1 | contig 22994 bp, 25 predicted proteins | sample CV67metaG_FD_191570 | JGI IMG/M metagenome (GOLD analysis project Ga0256824, IMG submission 191570) | Hydrothermal vent microbial communities from East Pacific Rise, Pacific Ocean - CV67 | ecosystem: Environmental > Aquatic > Marine > Hydrothermal vents | place: Pacific Ocean: East Pacific Rise...
TTTATCGCCTCTGGGGTGACAGGTTCGGGAAAATCAACCCTAGTCAGTCATATTATTGCCACAATCCCACCCACAGAAAGGGTATTTTCGATAGAAAACCCGATTGAGTACTTCATATCGGGGCCTAATGTAACTCAGCACCAAATATTCATTCCTCCATCTGGAGAAAAAGAAGATAAAAAAATGGACTGGTCAGACTACATAAAAGCTCTAAAAAGAGCAGATCCAGATGTCGCGAATATTGGAGAGTTAAGAAAAGAAGGCGGATTGGCAAAAAGTATTTTAGAAATCGCCGAGGCGGGACAATTAGTTTTTTCTACTGTTCACATCAAGAGTGCATTTGGTATATATGATGCGCTTGATAGGGTTTTTGATATCCCTTATGACTCATCAGCCACAATCATATTGTTTTCAACAAATCAAGTATTGGTGAGCAAGCTTTGTCCTCACTGTAAGCAGCGAGATGACCACGGAGTAAATGAGCGAGTTCTCGCCCAAAGGCTAGAGGATGGAGAGGTGCCTTATAGCTATACTAAGCCCTTGGTGTCTTTTCTTGACGAAAAAAACAGAGATTATGAAACTTTCATAAAAGGGGACGGATGTGACAAGTGTGAAAATTCTGGATACATAGGTAGAATACCTGTATATGAGTATTTCAAACCTACAGTAAGGTTTATTGAGTGGTTATTGGAATCAAGACCAACAGTATTCCAGATTGAACAGCAAGCATGTGGTGTTGATAATATCGGGGAAAACAAGCTCGGCAGATATGTCCAACTTATCAAAGATGGAATACTGGACACAAGCAGCGATATTATTCGTAAAATACTTTAAACTAAAAAAAAGGAAGAAGATGAAAAAAACAATACAAAAAGCAGCACTACTATTACTGATTGGAACAATCGGTCTAAGTGCTAATGTTCTAAATGGAACGAGAAGTATCAATATGATGGAACAAGAAAACCGAAAAGAATTGGCAAAAGAACCCGCATATAGAGATGCCACTGTTAGTTCTATCAAAGCAAAGCGCGTTATGGGAAAGCAAATCAAAGCCAACTACATTAGTAGTTCTGTTTATTATGCAGTGTCGCAAATCGCAAAAGCCTACGGAATCCCTTTGGACAAAACCTTTAAACCAGCAAGTTCCCACTTGGTTACAATGAACTATACTGGAACACTTGGAGGCTTTCTTCAAATTATCTATAACGAGTCAGGCATAAAATACCGATTTAGAAACGGACTTCTTTCTGTTTTTAATCAAGATGACGTAGAGAGAGCTTATGCAACAAAAAAATGTGGGAAGGGTAATTCAACCGTGAACATTAAACTAAACGGAGTAAGTCCTGCAGATGTTTTTAAACATTTCAGCAAAAACTATAAGTTCAACTTCTCCTTTAGAACAAAATATTATGACTTGAGTGGCTCAGAGACTCCGGCAGAAGGAAAAACCTCAATGCCCGAAATGTCGTTCTACTATTCTGGCTGTGATAAAATTGACGCATTGAGAAATTTCAGCAAGGCAGCCGACCTAAGACTAGAGGTTCACGGCAACAATGTAGTTGTACATGATTATGAAACTGCTGAACTTGATATTCCTACTTATTTCAATGTAGACTTTTCTGCTGCTGATGAAGGACTTGGTGGTGGAGCTGGTTCACAAGGAAGTAGTGGCGGTGGCGGTGGCGGTGGCGGAACAAGCACCAACACTATTTCAAACAAAGAAGATATGATACAAAACTTTACCGACTATCTTTCTAAATACATTTCTTTACAGGGTCGCGTTTATGTTTCTCCTAGAGGTTACGTAACTGTTACGGATCGCCCATCAATAGTGAAAGAAATCAGAAAGCTTGTTCGCTCTGAGAGAAGAAGACAAACAGCAATAAATCTTTCTGTCAGTATTATCCGTGTAAATGTAAAAGACGAGTTCAGTATGGGTGTTGACTGGTCAACGGCACTAAACTCTCTAGCCGGCGGATTGGGCTACAAGACTCTCGGGGCAGCATTTAGCTATGCAGGCGAAGTGGGTGGAGGAATAGCTATTGGAGGAATGAAGGACGGTGTTAATAATTTAGTCCAAGCCATGCAGGTTTATGGCTCTGCAAAAATTGTTAGAAACTATCATGTTCAAACTCGTAGTGGTATTATTTCCACTTTTAAGGCTGTAGAACAAATTCCTTATATTACAACTTCAGTTGTAACTAATCAGAGTTCGTCTGAAATCGCAACAGAAGCAAGAGTTGCTGAGGCAGGAGTGGTTATCAGTATTATTCCTACATTAACTTCCAAAGGAGAGATTGTCAACCTTGCTATGTCTGTTAAGATTTCTGAGTATCAAGGAGATAAGATATTTAAAGTAAAGGGTGATGAATATTCATTACCTAAGATCTCTACAAACAACGTAAATATGCCTGCAAGAGTACACTTGAATGACACAGTGATATTAACTGGACTAAAACTAAAGACAGGATCTATGAGTAAAGACGGCGTACCTGGGCTTTCTCAAATTCCTGGTATTTTTGGCGGACTCTTTGGTTTCCACAAAAAAGAAACAGGGGTTGCCGACTTCTTAATTGTAGTTACACCTAAAAGTGTAGAGGAGTATTAAAATGAATAAAATTAAAAATATTGCTGTTCTTCTGGCTATTCTCCCTTTAGCTGTTGTTGCGGATCAGCTAACCGTTTCGCCTGACGAGAGTGTAAAATCTAATGTTTCCTCTATTCCTCCTTCCACGGAAGCTTCCTTTCCTCATGCTCCTCCACCCGCGATAGGCACAGTGGAAAAAGAAGCAGGAAAGGCTGTCGGCGACACAGCAACAGCAAACATTCCGGACGGAGTGGCACTTGACAATAAGCAGATAGATAAAATTTTCCTCTCCTTTATTGAAGAAAAAAGGGCAAAAGAGGCTAAAGAAGCTAAAGAGAAAAAAGAGGCGGCTGCTCTTGCAAAATTAAACCCTTATTCTCTCCCTCCAGGTTCTCCTTATTCTCAAGGAGCAAACGGCGGACCAAGCGGACTTGTAGCACACCCACTAAATAGCGGAAACTATGGAGAAAAAGGCCAACGTACAGGTGCAGGAGCAACAGGACTTCCTAATCCTATGCTTGCTAACCCTATGCATCCCCTAAACCAAAATATGGGTAGTGCAGGTGGCGGTGGAGACTTTGTTATTAAAGGCGTTAGTTGTGACGGTAGTGATTGTGTGATATTCGCTGATGGCGGGATATTTAAAAAAGGGGACATTCTTCCTACTGGTGAAACCATAACATCTATAGGTATCGGCGGAATAAGAACCAATACTAGAAAAATAGCATTTTAGGAATAGAAGATGAATTTAAGCAACCTATTTTCTCGAAAAGGAAAGACAAAAGAGAACGCGAACGAAGTTGACGGAGACCAGATAGAGAGGGTTGTGGGCAACGGAAGCGGAACTATGCTTGAGCCAGATGATGAGATGAAAATTCTCATTCTTGATGGAGATGAGGAGCCGGGTGAAGGTGAGATAGGCTGCGGAAAAGCTCAAGAAAAAATTAGATTTGATGAGCAACTATTCAAAGTTTGTGCAGAATGTAGTGAAGATGTTGACTGTACAAAGTATTCCAAAAAGATGCTCGATGACTACAAACTTCTTGCTATTTATGTAAAAGAATTTGAATACGACAAGGCATTTTATGTAAAAAAAGATAGTATTGTTGTCTTTGAAAACTTCAAAGGGAATGTGAGAGTAAAAGAACTTGAGCTTGGAGGATATTCTCCTGCGGATGTGGCAGAGTCATACTTCGGCGGTCAATCAAACAACGAGATTGATGAAACCATCTCGGAGATAAAAGACAAATATACAAAAGAGAGCAAGACCGCATTATATGCTATGCTTCTGCTTCTCGCTTTGCTTGGTGCCCTTGTGTATTTCTTTGTCTTGTCTGATGATGTCGAGGTTAAAAAAGTTAAACCTCCAAGACCAAATTTTCCCCCTCTTACGATGATGGAAAAAGATCAGATTAGAAGATCACTGTCCCTGCAGGTTATTGGGGCAATAGAAAAAGAGATTGAGAAGTACAAATCTAACAAGGCTTTATACAACGAGAGAAGAATTAGGGACTTTAGCCTCGGCAACGAAATAGTGCTGTCTCCTGTTATTCCTGTATATAGTGAAGAGTTAAATGTATGGGAGTGGCCTCCTGGGCCAAAGAGGGGAGCCATTCAATATTCTGTTGCAAAAACAACTGAGTCAATCTATCCCGGAGTAGGGTACGTCTTAGCACAAGAAGATCTTTATGTGAAAGATTTTAGAAAAATTCTTGTTCTTGACGAGGTGTATCTGTCAAAAAATCCTTCGAGCCTAGCGGGAATAAAACTAACAAAAAAGTGTGTAGCTAAAATGCTTAATCTCCCCGGCGAGGTTGTTTTATACAAAAGAGCAGACAGAACCATAGAAGCCCGAATTTCCAAAGTAGAGCCCTCTCAGGTTATTTCGAGTGTAAAACCCCTAATAGAAGAGTGCCCTGTCGTATTCAAGAGGATCAACACCAGGCAAGGGGTGATAGGAATGACACTAGAGCTATATAGAGTTCATAAGCCTAAAGAGGAGACTACAATCTATGATGAGAATTAACAAAAATACACAGAAGCTAAGACCCGCATTTACACTCGTTGAAATTGCTCTTGTTCTTACTATTATGGGTGTTGTTTTTGTAGCCCTCATACAAGTTATTCAGAGCGCAAAAGAAGACACTCGAACTATGGCTGAGTTGACATATTATGAGTCTTTCAATACCGGAGCCGAGCAGTCTTTTGTTTCTATCGTTGATGCTTTCGAGCCAATATGTTCTGTAATGACTGATGCTACTAACCGTTGGGGTTGGGGACACGCATCGTGCTCCACTACCTCTCCTGTGCCTACTTTTGTAGCTACGGGTCTGATAAAATATAACATCCAATGGACTAGCCTAACAGCACCAGCCAGAATAACACTGCGTACTGGGATACTTGATTCTTTTAGGGGTGCATGTACCTTAAGTGCTGTAGGCGCTGCAGACATTACTCTACTGTGTCCAAACCTAACCAATTTAACTAACACGGTACCACACACACTTAGTACACCAGTAGATCCCGTTAATCCCCCATCCTTTTCCCTTTCATATAGGAGAATCTCTGAGATAGGACTGGCGAACACGGTAGAAAACTACAACTTCTCTCTGAATGATGTCTATTCATACAGAAGAAGATACTCTATGAAAAAAATGAACACCGTAGCAAGAGCACTCAAGAGATACTATGATGCTCAAATTTTGTCTGAAATTGAAAATGCTCCCGTTAACCCATTTGGAGGAGGCCTTCACTCCATGGATGATGAATTTATCCCATGGCACTGGAAGGCGTTTGGTGATAATGTCGCCACAGTTATGACTACTAGGTGTGTAAGAAACGCCAACGCAGTAGGTATATGTGGAAATATAGTAGGAAACAATGGCTTCAGGACAGGACTTTCGGGCAGAGGGCTATTTATGAACAGAGTTATTACTAATTTACTTGGAGGTCAAAGACAGTTTGCACTGGACGGTCTCGGAAATCAAGTAAACCTATACCCTGTTATGTCCCAATGTGCAGCCAATGATATTTCAACGTGCGCAACCGCTGTGCCAACTACTCCCAGAAACGACTATGTTACTTCTGGAGGAACACCACCACCTCACTCAAGTATGCTGTGGGTTGAAGGTCAAAACATGATAAACGTAAGTGTACCCGCTTACGCAAGAACATTTATTTCATATTAAAGGAGCCAAAATGAACGGCAGAGGACACCACCTACCGATGGGCACCCCATCAAACTATACTACATCGAGAATTCAAACAGAATTTGTAGATAGCGACAGAGAAACAGCGGATGCAATTTTTAATGATTATCTAGGAATAGATAATGCCTGGTTTGGAGCACTTCTTTATGAAATAAAGGAAGAATGGATTGCAAAAGGGTCTCCTATTACAGATATCCTCATAAGAGAGAATGCGCCGGTGATGTTAGCCCTCATCAAGGCACATGTTCCCTTTGAGTCAGTCAGATCAAAAACAGCGGGAAGAAATATTTTATTATTAAGCAGAAGTAAGATAGTTGATATGGTCAAGAAATTTGTACCTATTGATGAGACTTTTACTTCTGGTACTTCTTATGACTTTTCCTTCTACGTTATGGGTCTTGGTATTTTTAGGGGTAACTACTCAGTAGACACAACCGGAGTTGGTGTTTCCTTGAGATATCTATCTTTTGATATTCCCACTTTTAGCAGCGTCGGATACCCACCTTTTTATAAAAAAGAAATTGAAAAACTTGTTGAGTACGTCTCTGTTAAAACCCCAACAAAAATAGTAAAGTCCGGTGTTGTTCGACAAGGAGGGCTAATTATTCATGTTGGACCAACAGGAAGTGGAAAAACAACTTCAATGGCAGCAGAAGTAGGGTATTTAGCAGACGAAACAAGTGGAGCTATTATTACCTATGAAAACCCTATTGAATACCGGCTGTCTGCGACAAGGGCACCGGTTAGACAATTTGAGATAGGAAAGGACATAAAAGCTGATGCTGAAAACACATTGCTTGACAATATGATGCGACACCTATTGCGAAATAACCCCTCTGTAGTTCTTATCGGGGAAGGGCGAGACAGTAAAGATATTCGTGCAATGATGGATACTGCTTTGAAAGGACACCTAGTTTTGGGTACAATACACGCTTCAGATGTAAAAGAAGCTCTCACAACCATGCTGTCTGTAGCTAAAGGGGAAGAGTATATTGTTGCTACCTCCATACGTGCTATCGTTGCGCACAGGCTTTTTACGAGTAAAACGGGAGAGATAATTCCTTTATTTGAAATATTGATCCCTACGCCACAAGATCGCAAGAACATTCTTGAAGGTCGGATAGAACAGGTTGCAAATGCACTGAGTGGGAAAGATTCAAAGCATGTTTCTGGTATTTCTTTTGAAAAGCACATAGAAGAACTGGTAAAATATGGTAGTATTAGTCCTACAGAAGGAAATGAACTTTCTCCAATCTTTGAGAAAGAACGAAAAAAGGGATAGTCTGGTCACTAATCAGATGAAAGGAATTATATGAGTGAGAACACGTTAGGCGCGATAGACGATGATAACTGTCTCGTAAGCTCTCAAGGCTTTTTTGACATAAAAATAAAAAAGTCTAAAATAATAGAGTGGCTCAAGTTAGTTCTTGAAGTAAGTGGTGTTGCCACCATTGAACAAGCAATAGTTGTGGCAAAAAGCCTTGCTTGTACAGAAGAAGAAAAAGATGCGGCACATACAGTAGCCAACCTATATAGAGCACAATGTGGAGGGGCACTTGTTCCTCCCATCTCAATAAAGAGGCTCTATGAAGATTTAGCAAAAAGAAAATTTGGTAGCTAGTTATTTTAGCTACTCGTGTAGATAAAAGGAGAATTGAATGAAAAAGATTATTTATTTAGCGTGTATATTTTTACCTGCTCTATTGATTTCGGGAACGTATGTTGTTCCGGCAGAGTATGATAACCTAAGAGAGTCAAGTAAATCGCCCGACTATGGGGTAATTACAAATGCCTCCACAATGAGTACCAATACATATACAATGGGTGGTCTCGGCGGACTTAAATATAGATGTTTGCCTCCTATTCCAAAAATATCGTGTCGTGGCTCAAACGCAATTATTATTCCTGCGCTATCAGATATTGGACTCAAAGATAATGCTACGGGAGAAACTGTCCCCGTGTTTAGTTATGACCTTAGATTAGAAGATGATGTCGCCGGTAATACATGGAGGCTTTGTGCAGCAGCATACGGCGGGTTTACGGCAGACACTTCGACTCTTTCCTCAAGCACTGTTGCGGGAGTAACTACTATTAAGTATACATACGTTCCAAACAACCAAGAGAAGTTCTATCATTTTTTCACAAACGCAAACACCAAAGCAGCACCCCCTGCCCCGTCTCTTCCTTACAGTATTGGTCACGCTAATAGTTTTATAGCAATTAGTTGGCGACAAACCTGTAGATAACAATAAATTTGTCTTTTTTAGACAAATTTATACACTTTTCCTCTTTTTTCTCTCTTTTCCCTTTCTTCCTCTTGTAAGTATCCTTTAATTATTGTATATTCTCAATACAACAAAAAAAAGGAACAACATGGTAATTAGAAAAATACTACTAACACTACTTGGAAGTCTGTTTTTGATGACAGCAACAGTAAGCATTGTGGACGCTAAGCCACCCACGGTAGCAACCGGAGGGGATTTCACGCAACTTAATAAATCCGGAGGGCAAGCGTATGGAGCAACCAAAGGTGCCGTCGGTGCATTCAACTGGGTTCTTGCTTTCTTGCCAGTTGGCATGGCGTGGTATTTCGCGGGGAGAGTCAAAGAGTATCTTGAAAACAAAGAAGAGCAGGGGCAATACCAGCCGAAAGCGACAAAAAACTTTATGATTGTGGGGGCCTCCTTAGCCGGAATACTGGCAGGGTTCATACTGATTGGCTTATTCGGGGCAGTTTTTCTCGATAAGTCATTCTCCGACTCCTGGCAGCTCATAGTTGTAGATACGTGGAAAGATCTATTCTCTTAATCGAAGGCCAAAAAACAACAACTAAAAAAAGAAGAAAGAGGGAAGATGTATAATACTACAAGGATTTTGCTTATTGTCTTACTCCTGCTAACAACAGGAATAGAGGCAAAAAAAGCAAACAGTTTTGAATTTTATTCTGATGGAATATATGATGCGTATATCCAGATAAATAGGGAAGTGCAGGCCGGGCTAAGCACTCGGTATATGGAAGAATACAATAATAAATACCTAGTTGTATTAGACGTAGAAAACAGTTCGACTGTGGATATTATATATTATAAAACCATAGGATCTAAGAACTCTCTTTCTGCGGACAGTGTTGTTTATATAAGCACGGGGAGAAGCTATTTAGTGTTTGATCATTTCGATAGAAAAGCAAATGCGAAATTACTACTTAAAAAGCTATCCTCTTATGGTTTAAATGTTAAGATTTTTGACAAAAGAGGAGGCAGATCGTATAAGAGAAACCCCATTGTTATCACAAAATTAATAAATGACCTTAAGGACACCGTTAAAAATACACCAGTAAAAGTCTTGACTGTAGAGAATGTAGCTCCCATCCCTCTTCCCTCTTTTGTTCCTCCTTTGAAAAAAAGTAGATCTTCAAAGAAAACTTCCGCGACAGTAGATGCCTTTCTTAGACTGAGAGAGAAATTTTGTAAAGCCGGAGGGCTTTCTAATGGCGTTCTCTTCGTAGAGGGAGAGAAGTATAAAAAAGGAAATACAATTTCTGAATTCTTGTATCACTCGACCAAGAAAGAGGGGAAGTCCACTGTGGCTGTTCTTAAGGGCAAGGACGGAAAGTTCTATAAACTAAGACCGCAATCTTGTAAAAACAAAAAAGTTTGCGAAAAAGGACTATGCGACGCTGATGTTGAAAGTGGTCCTGTGACTACGGTTTCTTCTGACCCAATGCCAGAGGAGGATCCTACGCATGTTGATGCGTCTAATAGTCCTGACGCTACTCCGGGAGATTCTTCTGAGTCAAAAAACTATATTTGTGATTTTGGCAAAATATATACTGCAAAAGACAAGGACGGCGAAGCTGTTGTTGTTTCAGAAACACCATACGGTTCTATGGGTAAATCCAAGTCTACAGTTGCTCCGTCTGGCAAAGGTATCTACAGGGTAAGATCAAAAGGCGCCCTTCCTATTTATATATCAGAAAGATATCTAGTTAAAGCATGTAAGAGTACGAAGTAAATGGAAAAAAGCAACTACTTCGTTCTTTTTTCTGAGTCCGTACTCAACACCCACCGAGTACCTGATACTAAAAACGAGACGTATAGTACCTATGCACTCACCTTTCCCGTAAAACCGTCAAGGAACAACGGGGAGATTTGTTTTGCTGCGAACCTGTTGGAAAACGAGGTTTACATTAAAGCAATTTCTGATTATAAGAATGCGATCAAAGAAAGAAACTCTGGCAAGAATGTCTTTATACTTGTGGGGTTTGACGGGGATCTTGCTGGTGAAACAATGTCTGAGGCATTAAGGGAAAACCTTATTAAGAGTGGGGTACAAAAATCACAAATAATAAGAACACCCCTAACAGAGAGGGGATACAGGGTTATAAAAAACTTCTCCGACTCAGATGCCCTAGATGAATACAAAGAGCTTCGTATGTTCCAAGAAGATGTTAGGCAAATACTAAGACAGAACAACATTAAAAAAAATGTAGGGTTCAGTAAAATTATTTCCCTTAAAAATATCGCGGGACGAAAAGGAAAAGTTTTCAGTCTCGACAGCGACACCTCCCTCAATCTAAATGGTACGTCGCTTGCCACTATGGCTACAAAATTTACCACAGGAGAAGAATAAAATGAGCAAGAGACAAAAAAAAGAAAACAATTCTGCATTATATACCTTCCTCATCTCTGAAGCAGCCGGAGCAATGAAGAGTATTCACACATTAAGTATCAAGTCGATAGACAATAAATATGTACTGGTTCCCAAAAACGGAGGAGAGCCAATAGAAATTGAGCCAATAGAACGCCCATTTTCAGACAGCGAAAAAGTTAAATGGGGATTTCGTGCACTTTTTATTCCTATTTTGGTTTCTCTATTTATTTTTCTTTTGGGGGCACGCTTTCTTATTTATTTTAATGCACCTGCCGTTTTTGTCTTAGGTGTACTATATGCTATCACTGTAGCTGATGTTGTGTATTTTCTGTATAGACTTCGCAGCTACCGTAAGGGGATGGCAGCAGAAACGAAACATGACTATATAAAAACTATGTCAATAGGTCTGCTTTCTGTGGTTATTGTCGCAACGTCTTTCTTCTCCACAGCTTTTGGGTACATAGAATCTACATCGGCTATACTGGGCGGTCTCTGGTACATATTCTTCATGGAACTCATCAAGAAGCCTTTGCTTATTATGTTTTCAGAAGGTGTGCAATACTGGGAATACTTTGAAAGCAGCACAGAGAAAGATTATATTCTTATTTCTCCAAAAAACATTATACAAACAAAGGGAACAGAATGAAAAAGATTTTAATACTACCTCTTCTTGCAGGAATAACTCTGCTGTCTGCTGCGCCTAGCGGAGCAAAGGTTACGGTTTACGAAATACCTTATGGCGTGATAAACCAAGACAACCAAGATAATATGGATAAGCTGTATCGTACACTCCAAGATACCACACCCACAAAGGTCTACAGGGCGGGACCGGGGAAAAAAACTTACACCATGAGCAAAAAAGGTGTAACTGTCACTATGTCTGACCCAGGAGCGAGGGACAAAAACTTTGATGCACTTCTTGATCTAGTTGCTGCTTACGCAAGTAAGTATAAAACGTCAAACAAAGTTGGGATAGTAAAGACGCTCAAGCAGCTAAAGAAGTATTAGTATGCCCAACAGTGAGGAAAACAGCTTTGATGAACTGGCAAGTCGACTAGCCGAAGAGTGGAACAGGGACTATCATCCGGTATATGTATCATCTGATGACGGGGAAATAAACAAAGAGGTACAAATCTCTACAGCAAAAGAAGATGCATCCCTTTTCATTACCCAACAAATCAAAAAACTCGTAGATAGCGGATACAGAAAAACCCACAGCGGGGAAGAAATTCTCGAAGTGGTAGAAGACTTCAAGCTAAAATTGTTTAACGAGACAATAGAAGACATATCCAAAAGCATTATTGCGGACACAATAAAAAGACTTGGGGATCTTGATGAGATGAATGCGCTCAAGCACCTAGACTTCTACTTCTGGGTAGTCTCTATGGAGTTTCCAGAAATTGCAAAAGAAGCTTTCCCTGCTCTTCTTGGAGATGATAGATGGAAAGGTGCTGTATTTTACGATCTAAGCATGGAAAAGACCTTCGACGAGTATTTCCTCGCGAACGGAGAAAAAAGCGGCTTAGATACCTTTAGCGGCCTTTTCTTTGGCAATTTCGAGAGGGAAGGAGAGATAAGAGAAAACCTTATTATCCCTCCGACCGATAAAATAATGAAAATAACCATATAAGGTGGAGACGTAATGGACACAACAGAAGACTCACATACTGGTACAACAAGAGATGAATCAACAACACACGCCTACGTTTCAATGCAATACTTTTCACCAAAATTTTTTGTTAATATTGATAGCAGTGGAGAGCCTGGAAATGTAATACTCATGTTGTCCTCAACAAGCAAAAACAGAGAGGATGCCATAGGTAGCTTATCTGAAGATATGCTGTTGGTAGTCGAGCTTGGAGAGATTGATGAGTCTGGTGTAGAGGATACATTCGTATTAAATGTATTTAAAAATGACTGTCTTGATAGGATCATCAATGAGAAAACTATTAACTCAAAATACCTAATAGATGCAAAAGCATTAGTTGAATATATTTGGGAGAGCCCAAAGGAGAGACAAGCCGAGGTTATAATGCAAGTAAAGAGATCTATGATTTCAAAGGTGTTTGCCAATAGCACAGGCATCTTAAATGACATTGCTGCCGCAGAATATACGCTAAGAAGTCTAGGAAGCGTGTCTAAGAGTGGTAAATACTACTTTACGCCCATCAAAAGCCCCCTGTACATAAAAGGCCTTATGCAGAAGATAGCAACTAATTAAACAAGCTCAAGAGAAAGACTTATTATATCTTTCTCTTTAATTGAATACTTCTCCCCTAATCTTTTTTTATCCACCACTAATATTCTCTTGTTATTTTGCATCAACTCTTCCCTAAAATCTTTGTCTTGCACTTCTGACACGGCATTGAAAAGCTCAAGAGATAAGACAATTAGAGAGTATGATGGAGCCATCTTCATTGTTGATGCGATTAACTCAATACCGTGTGCATCTTCTACTCCAGGTATCTTGTAGAAAATCATTCCCCTGAAAAGATCTTCTGCTTTTTTTGCACTCACCTCAATAGATATATGTTCAGAGTCAATGCTTTCCATTTCCCCATATCCTCTTTTTTTGATAAAGTCAAAAAGGACATCGTGTTCAAGAAGAACTGGCGCATTACGGTCTGAGAAGTGAAACACCCTCTCTGCACCTCGTGTTGAATTTATTATGATGTGAGCCACCATGTAGTCCACCTCTATTTCGTTATCTCCCTTAATGCACAGGTGACTATTTTTCATTATTGAAATCCTTTATGTCACCGGATGTTTCTTTTGACATTAAGTATTGAAGTCGAAGAGTGCTTTCTCTTAGATAGTTGACCTTAGTTAGAACAGAAGCGGCTTGTGAATTATAAATAGCGCGAAAACCATCATTTGTCTTCTGCATATTACTGTTTGCATCTGCAAGACTCTGAGCTTCCATTATTGTGCTTTCCACAAGTTTATCCATCTCAACTATCGCCTTGTCTAGCTCTTCGTCGTATTTCTCCATCTCGCTTATCAGCAATGTTAGTCTCGCGACAACTCCAATGAGCTGTTCTGCCTCTGCAGCGATCTTGTACGGACAATCATATTCGGAAAAAACGGGTGTAGCCATAAACGAGAAGATGAGCATTAAAGAGGTTATTTTATTTCGCATTTTCTATTTCCTTTGACATGCTTCCCGAGAAGGCATCTTCGAGGATTGATGTTTCTACTTTTGCCTCAAGTGTTTGCGCAATTCCTACGTTAATAACTTTCCCTCCGTAATTGAAGACCATTCTCTCTACATCTGCGAGACTTGTAACTATCTTGTCTGTAGCAGAGTAAGTCTCTATGTTTTGGGCGACAGCCTTATCTATTGATTCAGCAAGTTTCTTTTCGTTGTCCCCCATTGCCTTTGCTTGTTTTGATGCTTCTTTTAAAATATCAAGTGCATCAGAGGGGAGTTCCTTCTCAAAAACATTCTTGGGAACCCCTTTGTGAAAAGCACTTTTTGATACAAAGTGTTTTTTATATGTGAGCCACTGCGCACAATCTTTATTGGTGCCCTTCATACATCTTTCTCTTAGTGCCCCTGACTTCTCGCTGTTAAGTTTTTCACAGCATGGGTTTATCGGACCTGCAAATGCAAAAGAGAAACACACAAGTGCGAGCAAAATTAAGTGTTTCATGCTATTTCTCCAAAATTGTTGGCTTAAACGCGGAATCAAACACAATACCAAGAGGATTGTCTATGGAGCCTTGAGCGGGATTCATTCTTCCTGCTGCATTTATTCCGATGTGACCCTCTTTGTTTAGATATGTTTCAGTGTTTCCATCATAGATGCTGGCAAGCACGGTATAATCGACCTTTATTTCAAAGCTATCCCCGTCAACTTTGAATCCTGTTATCTTTTCACTTACTATTGATATCGTCTCTGGTAGTTTATTTTTATTGATCATGAAAACCAACTGGGTGATATACCCGTCAAACTCCCTTTCCGCTCTACTGTTCTTTTCAAAAAACTCTTTTTTAAACAATGCAATATCTTCATTTTTTTCATAAACATCGTCTGCGCTTGTTACTTTGTTTCTAAAGTTATCTGTCAGTTTTGACCAGTCATAGAATCCATACATTTTTATATAGTTGTTAATCGCTGTCTTAAACGCCGGATTGAGTGGAGTCAGCTTCTTTGGGGTTGCCACGATGGGTCTCCCTAGTGCATCAAGCATAACAATCCCTCCAGAAATCTGATCAGCAACAACCTTCAGTTCATATACGGCTGTATCTAGTCTGTTGTTTTGTAAAGTTGAAACACTTACATTCCACATTAGGTTTGCTGCAATCACTATCCATAAAACCCACATGTTTGCCAATAGAAACTCTTTTGATCTGGCATACAGGCTTTTATTTGTTTTTATTTTTGACATTTATCTCTCCGCGTAGTTTTTTATCTTCTTCATTTTTTCTAAAGTGTATTATTGCTTCCCCCATAGACTTTACGGGAATAGCCCCTCCGTGAGGAGAAGATCTATCAGCAGTCCTGTTTTTCTCTCTTACCCAGTGCAGTCTTGAAAGCTCTTTTGTATCGCTCATAGAAATAATATCAACATTCTCAACAATAAACAACTCCGCCTCTTCATTATTCCCCCTAAACTCCTCGTGAATATTGAGGTTTGCCTGAATAATGTCCTTATCCCTCATTCCTCTTTTCTTTTTTTCTTGCTCAAAGATTGAAATGACTTTTTCTATTTCGGCTTTCTTCTCGTCATCTTTAGGAAGCAGATCTTCGTTCAGATAATACGCCAGATAGTCAAATGTATCTTCAATCTGTGCCGGTGATATTATATGGAGAGAAGATAATAGTAGAATTATTTCCTTCTTGTCTAGTACAATTTTCTTTCTATTTGCAAACGGTTTCATCTGCGGCATAATCTCTCTCATTGCCGGATGAGGGAAGAGGTCAAAGCTGTATTGTCTTTTTGTGTAGTTGTTATCAACACGAGCATAGGCTATAAGGTTTGCCATATATGATGTCTGTGCCACGTTTATGGCCTGTTTAATTTTCTTTTTTACTTCAACCATCCGGAATTTTCCCTTTCTTCATTAAGTTTGTCTTTTAAATATGTGGAGAGGACTATAAAAATTAAGTCTGTATTGTTGCCCATATTCTTATCATATAGCAATGAGTTTTTTTCGCTAAGATAAAATGTTATTTTTTCTGCAATGTTCATCAAGAAAACCTTTGCTATCTCCTGGCTCTCTTCGTCCGAATATACTTTTTCTTCGTCACTCTCTTTATTGAAGGTTTCATATACGCTTAGCATTTCTTCTTCGACGATTTTTTCTATGCTTATTTTTGAGTCTTCTAGTATTTTTCTGTTATGTACTAAATTAAAAAAGGTTCGTAATTCTTCCTTGCTTCCTCCAAGCATAAGCACCTGTGAAAGAAGAGACGCATCATTCTTTGTGAACTTTTCACCTGTGTTCTTCTTGTCTGCAATAATACTAAACATCTTCATTAGTGTGGCGTCTCGAATGTTTTCCTTTTCCGATTCCTTAGAGAGAAGATACACTCTTATTCTTTCTATAAACAATATAAACTCTTGGTGTTTTGCATCAAGAAAAGATGTGAATATTAAGGAAAAGAATGATCCGTCACCACTCTCACTACACCAAAGAGGGAAGTCTTTGAAAAATATAACTCTTATATTCCTCTCTTTTTCACTGGATACAGTCTGTCCTACCACAACATTAGACGCTGCGCCAAATATTGAAAAGAATTTGTCTAGGATTGAGGAACCCTTTATTACGCGAAGGTATAGTTTCGACTCTTTGTATATTTTTCTCTGCATCTTCATAAAGTCCGAAGATATATACATCTTTAGTATGTCCGCCATATATTCGTTGAGAGTGATATTGCTTCTTGATTCCCAAAAGAGTTCCGTCTTTAGTGTTTTGCCGTATTCTATCATTAAAGACACAAGCTCTCTTATTGCATCTCCCCCTTCACCTGAATTTTCAAATATTTCTTTTATAAGTATGCTTCCCAATACTTCCTCTACCATAACGCACAAGGCAACAAGTCTTAAATTTCTCATAAGTATCTTATTAGGATCGGTATCATCCGTTTTAACACTTTTTTCCCCGACAGCATCTTCAACAATAAACCTCATCTCATCAAGAAAAGCGTAGAAGAAAAGAGTTTTTTCTGGAGCTGCATATTTGAACTGTTCGCGCCATATCTCGCTTTCTTTTAGAGAAGAATATCTCCAGGAAATTATAGACTTAGGAGAGTTTGATGCGCTAAGAAGAATTTTCATAAACGAATAGTGAGTATAATAAGGGGCTTCCTTAATTGATACTATCTTCTGTGGAACAGTAGGGCTATTTATCAAAAGTTTCCTTTACTTCTTTTTTGATGTCGGAGTATATCATTGTCTGTAGAACACTTATTGAAACCTTGTTTGAGGCGTTTATTCCGTCCAACTCTAGTGAGGCTGCTTCTGGAAGTTTGTTTGTTGCAGCTCTGTCTGCTGTATAGCTTATCACTCTTTTCATATTCGCATTTTCTTTTCTTAATTCGGATAGAAATTTAAAAGTTTTTTCTAGGTACTCTTTTTTCTTTTTGTGCTTATATGAAAGATACGCAATCTTCTTGTAAAAAGGTTTTGTGGTTATCTTATCCATATTTTCCAATATCGGATCACAGAAGGCATTAGCCGAAACACTCAAAGACAAGAAGAGTAAAACCATAGTTGTATTTTTTCTCATATTAATCTCCTGTAGTCTTAGAGTCTTTTACTAGAGCCGAATTTGGAGAAGAGAGTTGGGATCTCAGTGCGAGAAGGGCCTTTTCTATATCATTGGCTTTTTTGTTTGACGACTTAATGATAGTCTCTTGTGCCATCCAGCGATTCACCATTTGGATATATGCACTCCTCTTCTCTCTTGGTAGTTTATCAATATAATCCTGTCCGGTATGAGTAAGCGTTCTTCTTCTTTGGGTAGCACATGTTGAGGTGGTACTAAGCATACAACTTCTCTGGTCTGCTTTTATCTCTCTCATTTCAAGACCACTTCCTCCACCATCAAGATCTTTTCCAGTAATTTTCGCATACCATGCCTTAACGTGCTTTACGTATCCGTCCCAATTCTTCTTAGCATTTCCTGCACCTTTGTTGTAGCAGTTGATTGCCTCATCCATGTTGCTTACATATCTTGAACTTTTATCCATACATGTCTTCTTCAGTACATAAGCACCGTAGTCTATTGCTATCTCTGGGACATCCACTGCTGCCATAGCACCACCCTGCTTAGCATACCTTTTCTGTATGTTCCCACCATGTGCCTTATTGTTGATCTGCATAAGCCCAAAGTCTGCAGAACCATTTGAATTAACTGCACCTCTTGCTCCTGCACGTAGTTTACTTTCTTGTAATCCAATGGCAATTAATATTTTATAATCATCAATTCCCCATTTTTTTGCGGCAGCCTGGAACATTGGCGCATAATCTGCAACTCTTCCCATAGTGTCCGCAGATGCAGAAACCATAGCCTTCTTACCTGTCCCCGAAATTTCTTGGTCCATTTGAGATGCTGTCATAGATGTGCCAGAGAGACTACTTCCGTCCACAGAACATTTAGACTCGTCTCCTCCTGCTGCTTCGAGACATCTTAGGTATGCAGCACCCTTTCTGGTGTTAACGTAGGTGTCAGAACTCTTGTCTCCTTGTGCCGACATCTTTCCTAATGAGCCATCCATACTGTAGATGTTTTTGAGTGTTCCATCAGAAAAGGCCTTATATCGCTTGGCACTGTTAGCACACAAATCCTCACCAAAAGAACTTTTCCCACCAAAGAGAGCCATTTGCCTAGATGATATTTTTTGTGTTCCGCCTATACCCCTTGTTAGTTTTCCCAAGTTCTTGTCCATCGCCCCTTTTGTGGACTTGTCACACATTGCTTTTAGGTCTATATTATTACAGCCCAAATCAGTAGAGGAGAAAATGTTTCCACATTTTCCCATTTTTAAGTCTGGCATCTTAAACTTAGGAATGCTGTCAGTTAGTTTATTGGTTACATCACAGAAATCAAGATTCCCGTCAAAGCTAAAAGATGGTTTACCACAAGTGAGTTTCACCCCATCATAACCAGGTATTCCAAATTCAATTTCAGAATCTTTCGCTTTAACTGAACCGTTCCCTCCTATATTGCCTATTATATCATCAACTATCCCTGCAGACAAAGACGTTCCAAATATGGCTGATAGAATGATGGCTTTTCTAAAGTTGCTATTTTTCATTTGTTGAACCTTTTAAAATTACTTCCGCCGGAAGAGTTAAAGAAACTCGACCCAGAGCTTGATCCCGTACTTGACCCAGAACTTGAAGAACCCGAAGATGATGGAGTAGAGGCACCAGTCGACGAAGATGAGCTACTGGAGTCGCCAGAACTAGACGGAGTTGAAAAGCCACTCTGCCCGGTATTTGAAGAATTAAACATATCACCAGAAATGGAGTCTGGTATCTCCATGTTGCTGGTAACATCTTTAATCGCCCCTTCTATACTCGAACTACTAAAGGCATCTAGCCCACCCGTACCCGCAGAGTCGTTTGACTTATCCTCTTCCCCAAGGAGTGTCATTTTAGTGTCTAAAGCAAAAATTGCTGCCTTTTTATTACAAACAAAAGAGCAGGCTTCTGCGCGCTCATAGTCGCTTGTTACAGCATCCTTCTTTAGTTTAACAATCTGATTATAATAACTTGCTATAAGAGTGTCGGCTGCATTCTGTCTGGCAACACCATCTGAATATTCCCCTCTAACTTCTCTCGGTAACTTATCAATCGACGCTTGATCTTTGTATACGTAGTAGGATGTTCCTCTTGCTGATTTCTGCATGATGTTTAGTTCTCCTGCAGAAGCCAACTCAATTCGAGCCAACGCCTTTTTCTTCTTTGCCGCAGGGCAGGTTGAGCCAGAAAGAACTTTGTCCTTACACTCTTCCTGTGCTTCTCCGTTTTTACTGTCACACTCTTTTAATTTTTTGCTTGTTTCCGCTGCAAGAGAAGCCATTGTGTCTGCACAGGGGGCATCCGCAGAAGCACAAAAAGACGCAGATTTTATAACCTCTTTTTGCGTGTCAAGAGAGGTCGCTGGTAACTTCATATACCCTTCTTCAAGACATTTATCTCCATTTATTTTCATACAGTCCCGTATGTCATCTATTCTGGAAGAAAATATACCTGTTTTGCCGGACATCTTCTCTATACTTGTATCTTCATATATCTGGTCTTGAGTCTTTCCGCTTGGATATTTTGTTTCGCCAAACTTTAATTTTTTACAAGGATCGGAAGGGAAACCGTCTCCCTTCAATGAATTGAACTTATTTGATGCTCCAGCAATAAGATTGCTCGGCGTCTGTACTGCTGAGTTCGCGGCATTATTACACAAAGAGGACAGACCATTTGTAAAACAACTATTTGACCCTCCGGCAGAGATGCTACAGCCACCCACAGAAAAGTCTTTCTTCATTGCTTTTGTGAGGCCCTCTGTGGCACCACACATACCACTTGCAGAAGGAATGTCGATTCCATCCCCGAGACAATTCAAAAAGTCACTAACAGAGGAAGATGAGGATGAACTCCCCCAAAACCCTCCGTAACTATAAGCGGAAGCGAGTAATAACGATATTGCTATTTTTCTTACTTTAATCATGGTAGTTCTTCTCCTTTTTTACATTTTCTATCGTCAATGGCTGATTTTGTCTTACTCGTATATGTAGAACAAGAAGTGATTGCATCTTTGTTGTTACATATTTTGCCAATAGCGTCACGATTCTTTTTAATTGCTTCCAAACTGGCTCTAAAAGCACTTTCTATGGCCATGCTTCTTTGTCCGGCACTTTGGTATGCAGCACGATCTTCTTTAGGGTACGTTGCCTTGACGTCCTCACTAGGATACATGATATATTTTTTTGGTAAAGTTGCAAGATCCGCAGTGTTTCCGGAAGCCGACACCCTTTGTTTTTGAAACTCTGTAAATTCTTTTTGCTTACTTGTGTTTTTAGAGAGACCTTGTTTGATGTCTTCCGTTATTGCAGCAGGGCACCCCTTTTTTGCAGAACATGCAGGCTTATCCTTGCACGAAGATATGGCAAGCTTGTGCCTCTCTATGTAATCAGAGCTTGTGCCTACTGCACCGGACTCTTTTAAAATTACTTTCTGAGTTTCAAGGGATGTGCTTCCTCCGGCAAAATAAACTTTCCCCGTTCCTGGATTCATGGTTCTGGAAAGTCTATCAGTAGGGGAAACACCTTTTTCGTAAGCTTTTTTTAGGCGCGAGTTTATGTCAGACGTCGAAGTTGCTCCACAGTCTGCATTGTAATTTCCCTTTCCGATAATTTTTGAGATTTCTGAATTAAACGACCCTAGTGCCTCTTGACACTTTCCTATGCCTTTGCTTCCTCCTGAGCCATTAAAGGACAGGTCACAAGAACCTATCTTTATATTAAACTTCAAGAGGTCATCAAGATTAAAGCCACTTGCTCCACCAAGGAAGTCATCGCACTTTATCTCTGAGTCAAGCCACCCACCATAAGAAGATGAAGCAGCCACAACCACCGAAAGTACAATAGTTTTTTTAACCCATTTTGTTATTTGTAAAGTCTTTTGCATGTACTATCTCCGCTAAGTTCCCTACAGAACTTTTTCTTTTCCCGAGAATTGGAAAAACTAACCCTGTATCCTTTTTTCGTTTCAACATATTTAGAACCAAATATAGATAAAAAGTTAGCTACCTGCGTACTTTTGTACGGGATATCCATTGTTAGGGATTGTTTTATGACACCCGGTGAACTAGGTCTCTTCCCATATCTTACCATAGTATTCAAGTTTGGCAAATCAAATGAGTTGGGATTTGCTTTTTTTACTACTTTTGATTTAGACATCGGCTTGTTGTCTGGTGTGTCTATCTCGGTTGTTCTGTGGACCTTCTTTACTACTCGTCCCACTACACCACTACTGCTTCTGCTCGATGTGTGCACTCTTCCTTTTCCGTCCATTAACGGAACAATAAAGAGATCTTCTGCTGAAAATTTTTGCTCAACTTTTGGCGTAGTTATTTTTATTCGATAAGAGTTCCCCTCTCTTATTTTGTAAACCTTTGGGTATGTTATCTTTCCCTCTTCGATTAGGTACTTGCCGGCTTCATAGGCAGCAACCTTTTTCCGATATTTACTAACCATCCCCTTAAAGTCTTTGACCGCCTTTTTATACCCGACACGAATAAACTCTTCTTTTTTTGACTTCTGCCCAAGATCATAATAAAACCTTTGCATTTTCGTCATGTTCTTCACTTTCGCAGAGAACCCCAGGGTAGGGGACATCAGCACAAGGAAGATAATAAGACTTTTAAATGTCATCTACCCCACCTCCAACTATTTTATCTTTCCCTTTACTTTTTGGAGCCTCCTCCACATCTTCTGACAAGATAGACTCTCTAATCTGTTTACTTTCTGCGATTTCAGACTTCACTAGATCAAAAAGTTCATGCAGTGTGTCTTCAATCTTTTCTAATCTTTCGTTTTGAAGGGAAATTTGACTCTCAATTTTGCTTGTATCAACCTCAACGCTTGCTGGTTGAGGTGTTACTGCAGGCTGTGGTGTTGCCGGTGCATCTTGTGAAAGAGAAAGCATATCTACAACTACAGTCTCGAACTCTCTTTGCTTTTCAGCGTTGTTCTTTATTTCCGTAGCGATATTTTCAATCTTATCAAGAGGGAAGCTTGGCTGTGCAGTAGAAGTATGAGGAGAAGATGCTTGGATATTGCCTATCTTTTCGCTGATATCATCATTCCCTCTCGAAATCGCTTCACCAAGTAAGCGTAGTCCTTCTGTTATCTTTTCCAATGCGGGAGAAACGTCTTCTGATTGTGTCCCCACGGTAGAGTTGTCATCTTGTGCAGTTGCAACAGGAGCAACCCAACCAAGTTCTTCTTTTTCGGGCGGTGAAAGCATTTCCCAATCAGACTCATCAATGTCTTGTTGAACCATGAACTCAATTTCTTGAGGCGATAGCCCACCTACATCAAAAGCTACTGCTTTAGCAACATCATAAGTGCCTTCTTTGGAGTTATTATTTTCCATAAGGTCTTTTAGGTTGGAGCTAATATTTGATAGCGCCTCTATAACATCAGTGTTATGTCCACCCATCGTTTGACTAATAGTGTTCATTTTCTCCATAACAACTTCAGTTAAAGAAGAGGCAACCTCCCCCTGTGTCTCATCTGTCTCATCTGTGTCATTGTCTTCTGTGCTTACAGGCTTTGCTGAAAGGTTTTCCAGTGATTGCCCGTTCTTCTTCCCTTGCTCGATCACCTCATCTAATTTCTCATTGATTAGCTTCAGGTCTTCTTCTTTCATCCCGCCCACAGAAGTGCTCTCTCCTTCTTGAGGTGCTGGTGCAGCCAAAGATAGTGCTCCGTTTTCGATTCTCTTAGATAAGTCCATCAGACTCCCATAGATAAACTTGGCATCAGACTCACTGAACAGTTGTGTAATTCTTTCTAGTTTCTCTGCAAAGTCTT
>Ga0256824_10000178_pt1 | contig 22955 bp, 48 predicted proteins | sample CV67metaG_FD_191570 | JGI IMG/M metagenome (GOLD analysis project Ga0256824, IMG submission 191570) | Hydrothermal vent microbial communities from East Pacific Rise, Pacific Ocean - CV67 | ecosystem: Environmental > Aquatic > Marine > Hydrothermal vents | place: Pacific Ocean: East Pacific Rise...
GCTTCCATCCATTTATGGAGGTCAGTTATTAAATCACTACTGTGACCAAAAATGGCACTTACTTAGAGACTTAGAAACAGAAGAACGACTCCTATGGGTGAATAAAAACAAACAGAATTATAAGTATGGAAAAGAACCTATTAATTTCTTAGAAGATGGCTCTATTACTATGTATAAATCTCAAGTAACTGAGTACCAAGTAGACAACTATGAAGAACCTCTGTTTAATACTTGACAATAAAATGAATAACTGATAGAATTTCGGAATACAACAGCAATGATGTATTCTTGAACTTTTAAAGCTACCAAGCACATTTGCTAACATCTCTTGTTAGCTTTAAGAGTTTATCGAAATAAACGAGAACTAGTGTGTTTGGTAGCCACTTCTCCTTTTTTAATTCACACCAAAAATATTCTCTAAAATTTATAAAGAAACCTAAGAAAATGAGTGCATTAACTATGCTGAAATTTGACAAGTCACTTGTTATATATAGACCAGAATTAAGAAAAATAACTGGTTCTATTAATTCAGCAATACTTTTAAATCAAATGATTTATTGGTTCTATAACAAAAAAGGTGATGGAGAAAAATTCTACAAGTTTAGAGAACCTTGTAAACACGAAAAATATTCAGATGGTGATAGCTGGACTGAAGAACTTGGATTCTCTAAGGCAGAATTTAACACTGCTATCAAAAAGATAGGGTATAAAAATAACGATAGCCATAACAAAATAAAAGAAGAAGAGGCTCTTATTTGGTTTCATAGAAAAGCAGATGGACTGACATATTATGAAATAAATGAAGAACTTTTGGAAGAAAAGCTAAACGAGCTATACAGGCTCTCTACAGTAAAAAAGCCTACAACTAATACAAACACTCAAGATAAAGAAGAAACTGCTAAAAAACTAACTTACTCTGATGAATTTGAGGTTGCTTGGCAGACATACAATAAGAAAACATCAAATAAGAAAAAGTCTATGGAATATTTCAAATCTAAGATAATAAAGTTTCACTCTCTCGATGATGTTCTTCTTGCAATAAAAGAGTATAAAAAACTGACTGATATTGAGTTTATGAAAAACTTTGAGGGATTTTTAAATGGGATGATAGAGTCATACATACCTAGAAAATGCTGGGTTATTGATTCAAACGATATTAAGTGGGATGGAGATTATTATGACTTTAGCAATAAATTTAAAGCGATTAACGGAAGGCTTCTCACTCTTAAGTCTGAACTGTTAGCTCAGTATATAGTTGATGGCAGATTTGGGTATCATTAGTGTTGTAAAAAAACAAGGAAATAATAATGATAAAAGTACAAAACCAGATAGAATTTGACTCGAAAGTAAATGCCTATATGCTCAGCGAAGCAAGTCTGGAAATAAGAGAGAAAGCGATACTGGAACTAAAGAGATTGAACCCTGAATTTGACAGTGTTGAAAAGAAAAGCGAAATGCTTACGAAAATGATAAAAGATGGAGAAGCTGATACGGATGATATGGGTGGGTTCTAATGTCAAGAATAGAGGATGTGACTTCTATTGTTGCTGATTCTTTTCATAGCGAAGAACAAGGTAGAACTATGTTCAGATGTATTGTTAGATTCAAGAAAGGAAATGATTACATAGGATTCTTTTCTTCTTTCACAAATGCACTAAAGGCTCAATCAAAATTCAATGAGAAATGGGAGAAATATTTAAATGAACAATATGCTAAACAAGAAGATTAGTCACGGAAGGCTCAGAGGTGATAAAAAATCCACAGCAGGGACTAATAGTAAAGTAAAGAAAAATGTTATAGGTGGAGAAAGGTTAAGAGGTTCAAAAAAATCTACTGCTGGGACTAATAGTCAGAAGGGAAAAATAATACTTCCAGACTATTTAAAATTCCTAAAGAGCAATGTAGAAGGAGATTTACACCACTGGCTATCAAAAGGTAATTATGGGGCTTTAGATGTGTTTGTAGTCAATATCCATCCCGACCTGCATACAAGAATACATCACGGAGACTTAGGAGTTCAAGGATTTATAGAATCAGAAGGATTTGACTGCTTGGTTATTTCAAGTATGGAACTTCTCTATATGTATATTAATTCTATGAGAGGATTATCCGAGAATGATGAGTTGTTTGCAGAGCTTGTAATATTTTGTGAAAAAGTAATCGAGGACCCTTCAAGTGCAATAGAAATTGCAAAAGAAAGAAGCCCTTTTATTATGGGGTCTGTTTAATGGCTTATAATAAATACTCAAACAAAAAAGAAGTAAGAATAGTAAACAAAGAAAAAGTGGTGTTTGATAGCAAGAAGGAAGCAAGGAGATTTGATGACCTCATCCTACTCCTTAAAGCAGGTAAGATTTCTGGACTAATGCTTCAGCCATCTTTTGAAATAATACCTCAAGTTAAGTGCGAAGGTCACAGGACTATGGCACTGCGAAAATATGTAGCAGACTTTAGGTATGTGGAAAATGGGATAACTATAGTTGAAGATGTAAAAGGGTTCAAAACTGATATGTATAGAATAAAAAAACAGCTATTTCTAGCAAAATATGGGAAAGAGATAACATTTATAGAAACTTAAGTATCGTTTAAGTTTAAACATAAGAAGATTTAACATATCAAAAACTAAAAGGACAAATTATGAAATTCGATTTAAAATACGAAAATTATGGAGTAATGCAAAACACAACTTTTTTTACAGTTGAAATTAATAAGGAACTCCTTATGTATGCAAAAACTCCAAATGTGATTCAAGAATTTATAGGGATTGTAAAAAATCAAGGTTCGGCAACTTTTCTTGCTATTAAATTTATTAAAGATAACTGCACAAATGCTCAAAAATTTCAAAGTGAGATGGTAGCATAATGTCTGAAATTATTAAAAGAATTATTGAAGAAACCGAGAAAGGCAATAGGGTAGTATACTTTTCAAGAATAACTAAAGATTAGTTGCTGTAAAGTTATAAGTTAGTAACACTAAAAAAAGGAATTAAAAATGGCTGAACAAAAAAAAGCTAAGTTAAACATAGTTGAGATGAACATAGATGACCTTATCCCAGCAGATTATAATCCACGACTGATATCAGATGATGCCAGACTAGGCTTAGAACACTCAATGAGAAAGCACGGATATGTTCAAAACATAATCTTTAATAGTAGAACTGGAAAACTTGTGAGTGGACACCAGAGAGTGAAAGTACTCAAGTCTGATGGTTATTCTGCTGTTGATGTAAATGTAGTTGATTTGTCTGAAGACCAAGAAAAAGTTCTCAATGTTGAAATGAACAACAAAGAGATTGAGGGTGACTGGGATAACAGTATTGAGGCACTTCTTGATGATATTAGAAATTTCGACCCTGAGACATATGACACTTCAATGATGTACAAAATCGTATCTGATAGTGATGTAGTTCTTGATATCGAAGAAGAAGAAGTTGAGAAGATGAAAGAACTCAAGGTTATCCCTCGTATGGAACTGCAACCTTTTGAAAGTTACAATATTTTATCAATAGTGTGTAGAGATGTTCAAGATTTCAAATATCTCACTGAAAAGTTTGGATTAAAGAAAATGAATGTTAGTCCTATTGGTGGAAAAGAGAAGATTGGATTCAATAGAATTGTAGAAGCTGGAGTTGTAATTAAAGCAGTGAACAGTGTTGTTAATTCTATTCCAGATATTAATGATATCAATAGTAGTGATTTTGATGTAGATGGAGATTTAGATGAACGATTTCTCTAAACTACTCCAGCCTACACAGTCTGAGATTGAACTGGATTATAGAATTGTAATTCCAAGTAAGGGCAGAAGTAAAAATATGCCTAAGTGTCTCGATATGTTCCCAACTGCTCTTATCTATATCGACATAGAAGAGTTGGAGGATTATCTCGAATATGTTCCAAGACATAAAATTTTACTTCATCCACCGACAAATAAGCTATCCGTTTTAAGAAATTATCTTCTTGATATATTGCCAAACGAAACTTTTTTTACAGTAGATGATGATATTAATTATGTAATATCTTTAGTAGGAAGAAGAACAAGAAAAATAACAGACCCTAAGTCGATGATACAGATAATAGAAAATGCTGTAATAATGCTAAAGGATGCAGATTTAAACTTGTTCATCTGGGCTTCTTCAGCTAACCCTATGACATTTATGGCAGGTGAACATTTAAAGTATGTTGGTCTTCCATCAGGTGCTTATGTTCTGAGAGGAAAAGACTATAGATATGATGAAAATCTATTCGTTAGATTAGATTTAGATTTAGTAATGCACCAGCTATTAGAAAATAGAATAGTACTAAGTGACACTCGATTTTACTGGCAAGACAAAGATGGATATCAGGGTGGAACTGGTGGATGTCAAGCTTTGAGAAGTAAAGAAATGGAAAAGTTCGAGAAAGAATATCTTTATGGAAAATGGGGTAGCCATTTATATCTTGATAAAGAAAAATCAAATGGACTACTTGGTGTATCAATTAAAGTAAAAAGGAGATTGTAATGAAAGTCGTAATAGTGGGAGATTTAGGGTTAGCTCAAGAACTAAAGGAACAGATGGAAAATGATGGACACGAGTGTATGTTTTTCTCTGATGACAAGAACGATAAGCTTAACGATTTCAGAGGATTTTCTGATAAGATAATCGTTCCTATCGGCAATTATAAAGACAAAAAAACAATAGAGAATAGGGCAAAATGTGATGGATTTACAGTTGTCGGATTTATAAGTGATGAGGCTTTTATTTCTTCATCCTCTGATATCTCTGAAACTGCTATTGTTTTTGCTAAAAGTTTTATAGGTGGTAGTACTAGAATAGCTAGTGGAACTATTATAAGAAGTGGCTCATATGTCGCTCACGATTGCTTAATAGGTTCAGACTGCTACATCTCTCCTCAAGCAACAATAGGAGGGTTTTGTGATATTGATGACTTCACACTAGTAGGCTTAAACTCTACGATTGTACCAAACACAACAGTAGGAGCTTATAGTATCGTAGGTGCTGGTTCTGTAGTGACTAAAAGTTTTCCAGCAAAATCAATACTTAAAGGAAACCCTGCAAAATAAACTAACTTAAATTTAGTAGAAAACTCTAAGTTTTATGTTTGTAGAATAACACATCTTAAAAATTAAAAGGAATTAAAAATGGCTGGAATGAGACAAGTGACACAAAGAGGATATGTAACATATGAGGTGATTTCTGCTTTTCAGAAATCAATGAGAAGAGGTCTTGAGAAGGAAGCAATGTATTGGTTTATAGAGCTAGAATGTTCTGGATTTTGGTCTTGGGCTTGTAAAAGAATCCTTGTAACACTTCACGAAGATATTGGTACAAATGCTGATGTAATGTATACTGTAACACAGTCTGTAGCTCAAGCTAAAGAATGGTACAGCAACAAAAGTGGAGAATGGGGTATTTGTATTGCAAATGCAATTTTAACAGTCTGTAGAGCTGAAAAGAAGACACGAGAAAGTGGACACTTTTATGTTCAGGTTCTTGGTGATAGAGCAAATGGATTTCAACTCGAAATGCCTGACTATGCACTAGACCAGCACACAAGAAAAGGAAAGCAACTTGGTAGAGGTGAAGATTTCTTCAGAGAAGAGTCAGCTAAATTATCAAATCCTGCTCCAAAAGATGAATACGAAGACCAAGCCTATGTATACTGGCATCAGTTTGAGAAAAATGGTAAAAGTATGAGAGAAGAGTCTGGAAAATCAATCCAACAACTCGAAAACGACAAAGGTTTATTTGAGGGTTAAATCCCTCTCTAAAATAAAAAAAAGGAATTATATGTTTAATTGGCAAAGAGTGTTTATTACTGGAGGAACAGGAAGTTTTGGGAAAGTTATGACTAAAAAACTTCTTGAGCTATATCCTAATGTTAATATTGTTATCTATTCAAGAGATGAGTTAAAACAATTTGACTTTATGAATGAGTTAGAAAATGACAAAAGAGTGAAGTTTATCATTGGAGATGTTCGTGATTATGAGAGATTAAAATATGCAATGACTGGAAGCAATTTCGTTATACACTCTTCTGCACTGAAACAAGTACCAGCAGGAGAAGGTAATCCTCTTGAGTTTGTTAAAACAAATATCAATGGTGCTGAAAATGTTGCGAGAGCTTCAGTAGAATTAAATATATCGAAAGTGATTGCACTATCAACAGATAAAGCAAGCAACCCAGTGAATCTATATGGTGCTACAAAACTTGTAAGCGATAAGATTTTCACGAGTTACAATAACAATGCTCTTCATCTTCACAGAGATACGATTTTATCAGTAGTGAGATATGGAAATGTTGCAAATAGTCGAGGCTCAGTAATACCTTTCTTTAAACAAAAAATTAAAGAAAATGCTGATGCTCTCCCAGTAACAAGTAAAGATATGACAAGATTTTTAATTTCTATTAGTTATGCTGTCCAGTTTGTGATTGGTCAGTTTTACTCAATGAAAGGTGGAGAGATTTTTGTTCCAAAACTTCCATCTGTAAATATGTTTCTATTAGCAGAAGTAATGAAGACCGATAAAATGAAAATTGAAATAATAGGAGTAAGAGATGGAGAGAAACTAAGTGAGAGTATGATATCTGAAACTGACTCTTTTTCAACAGTAGATGATGAGGATTATTACACTATCTATCAAAATCTTGATAATGTTGATAAAAATAGCTCAAGAGACAGATTAGTTCCAAAAGGATTCACTTACGAGTCTGGAACAAATCCTGAGTTTCTTAGTTCTGGAGACATTCAAGACTTCTTAGATTCACTGTGAGGAGGGAATTATGACACTTACTGCAAGTCAGATTAGATATCTACCAAACCTGAACTATTTACAGAGAATTGCAAAGGCTGATGTCTTTGTAATTATGGACTCTGTTCAATTCAACAAGAGAGATTATGAGCATAGAAATAACTTCCAGATTAACGGAAATATGAAAATGTTATCGCTAGAAGTAGGGAAAGTAAAGAGAGGAACTTTGGTTCGTGATGTAACATTCAATGTAAATGCTATGTTAAAAGAACACAAAGAGCTGATTAAGAAGGAATATTCACATACTGAATACTATTCACCTGATTTAGTAGAAAAGCTCTTTAAAGTACCTCAAAATGATAATTTCTTTGATTTTTCAAAACACTCACTTTTAGTAATACTTGATTATCTTGAGATTAGCACAGATGTCAATCTTCAATCTCACATAGAAAAGTTCTCTGATTACAATAAAGGGATAAGCGATATGATGAACAAATTTAAGTGTGACACTTATATCTCAGGAAGTGGTGGGAGAAATTATTTGAAAGAAGCAGATTATGATATTAAATATCACTCAACTCTTTTGAATTATAAGTACAGTGTATTGCATTACCTGTTCACGATAGGAAAAGATTCAGTGAAAGAACTGATTGAAAACAATTATGAAGTAGAGGATTAGAAAATGAAAAGAAGATTTGACAATAAAAAATACTCGCAAACTAAAAGGATTTTAGGTGAGTTTGGACTTAGAGAAATAACAATGTATCTGGTAAGCAACTATGGAATAAAAGTTATACTAAAATCTTTAGTAAAATCAGAAAAAAACGAACTGCTAATTATTAGAGAGGTTGAGACAAATGAATGATATACTTGTTATTGCTACACATCAAGATGATGAGGTTTTAGGTGCAGGTGGGTTTATAGCAAAAATGGCAAGAAAGCAGAAATTTGTAAATGTGCTTATTTTATGCTCAGGAAATGCTTCACGAGGATTCACTGCTGAAAATGAAGCAGAGAGTGAATACAATAAAAGTTTAAATGCCTATGTTGAACTCACTGGAGCTTCAAAAGAAATTGCTAGAAGATTCGTAACTGTCTTACAGCTTCCAGACAACAAGTTGAGTACAGTTGGAGTAGGAGAAGTCGCAAATATTATCTCTGAACATATAAACAGAGTAAACCCTGTAACTGTATTGACTCACTCAATAAAAGACCTCAACAGCGACCATAGATTGACACTAGAAGCTGTACTAATTGCAACACGACCATCAAGGTCAGAAGTAATGAATGTTTACAGCTTTGAGATACCATCTTCAACTGAAGTAGGATTTAACCAGTTTGGAACTTTCTCACCTGATACTTTTGTAAATATAAACAGAAACGACATAATAGCTAAGACTTTCGCTCTAAAATGCTATGACTCAGAGAACGAAGATTTTCCATCAACAAGAAGTGATGTATATCTCACTGCACTTGCAAAAAGAAGAGGTGGAGATGTTGGAATAAACTATGCAGAAGCATATGAAACTGTAAGGAGTATAAGAAATGATTTATAACTGCCCACCAAACCAAATAGGTAGAGAGGAGCAGTATGTAAAATCTGCCCTACAATCAAACTATTTAGCACCGATAGGAGAGTTTGTTGATATATTTGAACGAAGTATGGCAAAGTATTTAAAAGTTAATGATGAGAATGTAACGACTACATCTTCAGGAAGCTCTGCTCTTCATCTTGCTTTGATACAAGCAGGAGTGACTGATGGAGATGTTGTTTTTTCATCCTCTTTCACTTTTGCAGGTGCAGTTTTTCCTATTTTACAAGAAAGAGCCAAGCCAGTCTTCATTGGTTCTGGTATTGATGGCAACTGTACACTAGAACTATTCAAAAAAGCACTGGAAAGTGAGCCTGTGAAGCCGAAAGCTTTTATCTTGACACATATCTATGGAAACTTCGCAAGAGACATATTCGAGATATATGAGATTTGCAAGAGAGAAAACATAATTCTAATTGAAGATACAGCAGAAAGCTTAGGTGCAAGAGCAGTTGTTGATGATGAAGAGATAATGGCTGGAACGATAGGAGACTATGGAATATTTTCATTCAACGGAAACAAGCTGATAACTACTTCAGGTGGAGGACTGCTTTATGCAAAGAATAGCAAAGATGTTGAAAATGTTAAAAACTATGCTTTTCAATCTAAGGACAAAGGTTACAGTTACACTCACAGCAAGATAGGGTTTAATTACAAACTAAGTAATGTCTTATGTGCATTAGGTATTGCACAACTGGAGAAGATAACGATTTTCATTGGAAAGAAGAGAGAAAACAATTTACAGTACAGAGAGGAGCTAAATCAAATACTAGGTTTTGAAGCCTATAGACACGACTCTGTTCGATGGATGACACTTGCAGATTTCAGTCTTTATTTAGACCAGCTCGACCTTGATTCTGTAATTAGTCGAATGTATGATAATGGAGTCGAGCTTAGAAGGGCTTGGACACCTATGCAAATGGTTGAACTTTTCAAGGAATATCCAGTATACACAAACGGAATTGAAGAACATATTTACAATAGTTGTTTATGCCTACCCAGTGGGACTTCTCTTCAGAAAACCGACCGAGAATATATAGTCAAAATGATTAAAGATACTATACTAGTAGAGATAGCAAAACAAACACCAAGAACAAGCAACACCTCTCCAATAGAATAACACTGCACTACCAGAGGGGAGCAAGCCAGATAGTCGATTTGTCTGCTACTTCTCCCTAATCAAAAACAAGCTTACATTATAACGGAAAAAGAAAAAGAGAAAAGGTCGAGCATTTTGCACTAATATGACCTCTCTATACAAAAGTAAGTTTATGCTATAATCTTCTCCAATTCGACCACAAAAACAACAGATTCGACCAAGAAAAAGGAGATTTAAATTTGGCAAGATTAATTGATATAACTCCTGAAATATTAGAAGAGATGAAAACATACTATGAAGATAATAAACTTTCTAATGTTCAGGTAAGTGACTTATATAGGGAACAAAAGGTAAGTGAGAAGAATATTCGCAACTGGGCAAACATATTGAAATGGAAGAAAAGAGGGGTCGAGGAAAAGGTCGAGAAAAGGTCGAAACCTCCAAGAAAAGTAAAAAAACGAACAGTTAAGAAAAAGGTCGAGAAAAAGGAAGATTTAGACAAGACTTTTGCAAAGAAAACGACAAATCCAAGGGTAGCAAAGAAGATGGAGAAAGAGGGAATTGATATGAACACTGACCCTCTTGGAATGGAGAAACCTTTTCATAAAGAAGATGAGACCATAACAATGCTAATGGACAGGGTTCAGAACAAAACACCTAAAGATAAAAGAAAAGATATCAAACACTTCAAAGAACTTGTTGCTGTGGTGCAGGAAATGATTATCGGAAACTTCTCTGTAGATAAGATTATGAGGTATATGATAGGGAAATTCGAGTTTACTCAAGCTAATGTGATGATTATCATTGATATCGCTAAAAAGTCCATCTCAAGGAACTTAGAGAAGGATATGAATGTAGTAGTTGCAACACAACTGGACACCTTAAGGATGTTGTTTAGAAAATGTATTGAAAGTGGTGATAATAAAACTGCACTGGAATGTAGTAAAGAGATGAGTAAGATTTATGGACTATACTCAGCAGAGAAAGTTCTTATCCTCGGACACTCTTCATCCTCACAAGGTAAGAAGTTTAAGGCTTCTACTCCTCTTGAATACAAACTGCATCAAGAAAGACTGGCAAAAAAGGAAGCAGAGATTGAAGATGCTGAGATTGTTGAGTAAATGAGCGGTGTTTCACTATGGGTACAAATGGCATTTATAGCCCTATATTGCGAGGTTTAATATTTTGAAGGAAATGAAATGGTAAGTGAAGAAGAGTTTGATGGAGTAGAAATAGATTTATCTTCTATGTATCGAGCAACAAATGATATCTATTACACTGCATATGAAGACAACGAAAGATATCTAATCTTCTATGGTGGTGCTGGTTCAGGAAAGAGTCGGTTCGTAGGTCAAAAGCTTTTGTATAGAATGTTGAATGAAACAAATCACAGAATACTTGTAGTCAGAAAAGTTGCGACAACTCTAAGGAAGTCGGTCTTTCAACTGATGGTGGATTATATCTATAAGTATGGATTACAGGAGTTCTTTAAAATTCGGACAGGAGATTTAGTAATAGAATGTGCAAACGGAAACCAGATGTACTTCTTAGGCTTAGATGATGTTGAAAAACTCAAGTCAATCGAGGGAGTTACTGCAATTTGGATGGAGGAGGCAAGTGAGATAACAGAAGATGACTTCACTCAACTCAACTTACGATTAAGAGGAGAGACTGAATACTATAAACAAATCATAATTTCATTCAATCCTATTAGTCAGCATCACTGGCTCAAGAAACGATTTTTTGACTACACTGCTCCAGATATTAAAATTTACCATACAACCTACAAAGATAATGAGTTCATAGATGATATCTACATCAAAATGCTTCACGAGCTTAGGGCTACAAATCCTAGGTATTATGAGATATATGCTCTAGGAAAGTGGGGAGTTCTCAAGGGTAAAATCTTCAAGGACTTCATAGAAATTGATAAAATGCCAGAAGATAAGGAACTTGATGATATTAGTTGGGGTATGGATTTCGGTTCTTCAGTTCCAAGTACACTGTGTAAATGTGGGATTATAGGAAACGACTTGTATCTGGATGAGAGAATCTATCAAGCTGGACTCACAAATCCTCAACTGATACGAATGTTTAGGAAGGAAGCCCCTGAGTTAGTACGAGTTGTTGGATTTGGTGATAGTGCTGAACCTGCAAGAATACAGGATTTTAGAAATAACGATATCAATATGCACAAGGCAATAAAGGAAGTTCTCTTTAGTATTGATGTTATCAACAGTTACGATAATATCTACATAACAAAAGCATCAACAAACCTGATAATGGAATGGGAAAGCTACAGTTGGAAAACCGATAAGGATGGAAACTTGACTGATAACCCTGTTAAAAAGAATGACCATATCGTAGATGCAGTGAGATACGGAGTCTACTCCAAATGGGGCATAACACGAGACAGCAATAGTCACATAACAAACAAAGTTTTACACTCAATTAAAAAGTTCTCAGGCTATTAAGCACAGTGAAAGTATAGTTCATATAAAATACCCTTGTTTCTTGGTACTCACAGCCAAGTTACACGACTTTTTTTTCTCCTTTTAAGATGTTAAAGTTTTTGCAAGTTTAGGTTTACCTATCACTAGCCACTAACAGCAACTTAAAGACTATATCAAGCATAATGGAAACTCCCTCTTTCTAGCTTAGTGATGTCTTGAGTTGCTGTTCTCTAAAACACCTCAGCCCCTACAGCAATACCACTCCACTACCACTCAGAAGCTCACAGTTCTTATTCAGTTGATAAAGATAAGACAAGACCAGCAAACCCGAAGCAATAGAGACAGAGAAAAGCTCAACCTTAAAAAATAAAACTAATATTTATTCCAAGCAAACATCCAGAGAACCTTCATCTATTAAACTAATATTAAACTTTTGAACTAATAATTTATTAAAGCAAATATCCAGAGATTATTAATCTATTAAAGGAAACTTATGAAAATAAACTAATTTGAAATAGTTAGGAATGTTATAGCTGACTCGTGAGATAATACAATAATCAAAAAATGATTAACACTTATTTCTTGAAAAACAAAAAGGCTTTACAATGTATAAATTTACAAAACAAATATTGGTTACGATTGACAAAGTTCAATTCGCATTAATGGACTTACAAATTGATGGTTTGATTGACATCACTCACGACAACTTTATGAATGAAGAAAACATATCTGACTCGGATATGAATGACTTCAGAAATTTAAGTCCTTCAAAGCAGTTGGAAGAAGTGGAATATGCACTGGAGCAGTCTGGACTGCTGGGAACATCTTCATATTAATTTAACCTTATGCAAAACTATTAATTTAAAAACAATAGTTTTGCTTTATCCGATTTATGAGAGAATACATAATCAAACAACAACTTACACTGTTTTTTGAAAAAACAAAAAAGGCTTTATTATGAAAACTAAATTTGATGAAATTTGCTATAACACTATTTCAGCGATTTTCGCTGATGTATCAAGAGACTGTGCTGATATGGGATGTGACATTACTGCTGAAAAATTGGCTGAGTCTGCGATTGACTTAATCGAACATTACGGCGAAAGCTCATCTGAAACAATGGATGAGTGGAGAGAGCTTTCTTTCCAACAAAAAAATTCAATATTGGTTAATGTAGCCAGCGAAACAATATAAAACAAGTGGGTGAAAAATCCCACTGAACAAAAAAGGAAAAATTATGAATGATATAAAAGTAAACGATGAAGTGTTCTCAAAGAATGACTCAGAGATATATGGAGTGGTGTCTGAAGTTAATGGAACAAATGTGGTGGTTCAATACGATGATGGATGTGAAGAAGACCTTGAGTGTACTGTGAAGAACTCAATGTTCAGCAAGAGTGATGACTGCTGGGAACTTCCAAATTGGACTCTTAGATAAACCTTAGAAAATAAAACTAATTATAAACTAGTAGTAAACTTTCTGCTGGAATATGAGAGAATATAATAATCAAAAAACGGATGTGATTCGCTTTTTGAAAAAAACAAAAAAAGGCTTTAACTATGTATGTACTTTTAATCTCAAATGTTTCAAAAAATGGTTTGCACCAAACTTTGGAACATAAACAACTAGGGTATTCTTACTCTGAACTAGTGGAGTTTAACACTGATTTCTCTGAAGAGTTTTTTGCTGTAAATCCAGATAGCGAACTGTATTCAATGATACTTGATAAAAACGGCGATACAGTTTTTGAGTATTACTCATATGAAAACATTTTGGCTGAATTGTAAAAAAGTTTGTGGGATTCATTCCCACTGCTGAAGCCAAACTTATAAAAATAAACTAATTGCAAAAGAGTAGGCTATTTTTATGTGTTTAATAAGATAATAAAAAAAAGGAATTAAAATGATTAGCTCAGGAGCGAGAAAAGACTTTATGGTGATGCTGTTCTCATACAGTCTAGTGTTTGTTTCAACTGATGAAACAATGATGGATGAAATGGAAAGAGATGAAAATATTGTAGTTAGTGGAAGTGACAACAAAAACTACCACAAAAACAAAAGGGTGAAGAGAAGACTGGAGGCTCTGAGAGACAAACTATCCGATATCGCTTCTAATGTATACAAAGCAGGAGGAAGTGAGCTACAAGCTTGGGTTCGCAAGAATAACGATATCAAAATTGGTAATGCACTGCAAGAAATAAAAAATAAAGAAATTAACCTTGAGCTTCTTGCAGTGTACATCCTGTTTGTGAACTTCTGCGAAATGAGAAATAAACTTTTACCAGAGTTTGATTACTTGACAGACCACAAGATGTTGCTGGAACTTGCAGAAATGATTGTTGATGCTGGTATGGGAAAGTTAGAGGAGTCTCTGTTTCTTGAAGCCTACAACCTAATTCGTATTATCAAAAGTTGAAAGTATTTCTTGCAGGAAACTTAGAAAAATAAACTAATTCAAAATCAGTAGATGACTCTTATGCGAATGATGAGAGAATACACTTATCGGAAAACAAATTGATTGTTTTTCAAACCAAAAAAAGGCAAGATTATGAAAACTTTATCTGAAAAATATTTAAGCAGTAGACAACTTAAAAATTATGGAATCCACAGAGATGTTGATGTATATTTTGATGAGAACGAATTAGTTCTCTCTCGGTTAAACATCCAAGGATGGGACACAGAGGATGACTCAGTTCGCTACTCACTTCATTCCGATGGACTGTTTTTTATGTATGAGTACCAAATGGATGAGCTAACAGATTTACCTAATTGGATTGAAAATGTTGATATGTTACAAGAGCTAATCAATTATATATCTGATGAACAAAATAAGAGGAGAGTAGCATAATGAGAAATTTATATTTAATGAGAGCCAGACCATTTGGCATTGGAACATTCCCAACAGTAGAAAGAGTCGATTACTGGGAGATGGACAGAAGGAGAGATGGATATCACTGTATGGTTGAAACAGTTGAAGAGCTGACATTTGATGATATAGATAAGTATGAGCTAATTAAACCAACTGCTGAATGGTTAGTAGCCAGAGGTTTCTTAGGCGATACTGAGGAATTATAACTAATCTAAAACCAGTAGTTCCCTCTTATATAAATTATGAGAGAATTACTTAATCGGAAAACGGATTGACTCTATTTTCCAAAAAAACAAAAAAAAGGCTCTACTATGAAATTATCTATACATAACCTCGAAAACTTTAAAAAAGATATAATCGAAAGTGAACTAAATGGTTTGGAACAAAAGCTGTTAATAACACTCACAAACAACCAAAATATTTCACTGTCGGTTGATGAAATTGGCATATATGGAGAAACAAAAATGCTTGATTATTCATTTATTAATAAATTGATTAACAATGATAAAAAAGCAAAAGCTGAATATTTAACACTGATTGAAAAGAGTGTTGAATATTGTTTTAAACCAAAATTCGTTTCTTCTATCGAAAACCGAATTGTTACTTATTTTCATTCTCACTTATTTAAAAATAGACTTTTTAATGGTGTGTCAATTGCACTGATTTCTTTCGGTGGAACTAATATTGATTTTGATGTCGAAGCTGATGAAAAATAACCTCATCAGCATCAAAGTTTTTAACCATCTGTACAATTCAGATGGTGATAGAAACCTCGCTTATGTATACAGATTGAACGGAAACAAATATGTATACTTTGTTGGAAAAACATTAATGATAGATATTAAGCCACTTGTAAGAAGGAGAGATTTTTTCTCTGTAGTGCAAATGACCTGTCAGGAAAGATATTGGATGTTGAGAGAACTTATGCCTGTTTCTCGTATGGTCGAATTTATGGAAGAGAAGACTGGCAGACACCATACAATTTGGAGAAGTTTTACAAATAAGTCCCTGTTCTCTCAAGCATTTTATGATTCAAATGTACTAAGGTATAAGATACCTGCTATGATGTGGGAATTTTTTAAGTACACTGCAATAATAGAGAGAGACATTAATGCTGGTCGAAATATTGACTATATAAAGATGAGAAGGAAAACCAAATGAATAAATGGACAAGAGCCAGATTAGAAAAGGCTGATGACTTCAATTATCGTATGCTTGGAAGGTTGAAGTTTGATATGGATAATTTCTTAGCAGTTGAAGGATTTTCTTATGGGAAAGAAAAGAGTTTATGGGCTTTAAACCTAACCGAACAAATAAAAGAGATGAAGAAAATATACACTGCAATATCAATTAAGCCAGAGTGGTTAAATTATGATGATATAATTGCATACAGTAAAAAAGCGAGTGAGATTTTACTTAAAATTAATGGAGAAAAAAATGTACAACTTTAAACTTGATAAAGATAAGAAATACTTAGCTGACATAGTATTAACTATCAGAGCTAATGCTAATCTGTTCGGTATTAGTCGCATAGATTATATCGGAGAACTGGAGAGTGATGTAGAAATGCACTCAGGATTAAAAACAATCGTGATTGTTGAGAGATTTGCAACTCACTCAATATACTATGTAGTAGTAAAGTTTGATGATAAGAATGTAGCTACCTGTATGATGGCTCTATCCAAAGGAAGCAAGTTTATTCCTACACCTCAATATATTACAGAGGAAAGATTTGACATTTTACCTGATGAACAAGAAGAAGAGCTGTTTGATTTTCTGATGACTGTTTTTGAAAACAAGGAGAGTAAGTAATGCAGATGTATGAAGTGTTTGGTGAGATTATCTATCTTGATACCTACTCATACTATTACATAGTAGTTGGTATAGTCGCTAACCTAGTTATGCCAGTTGTGAGCTTATCCTTTGTTCTGTTCAAATTCAACCTTGACAAACTCAACAGGGCAGTTGAACGATATGGAGATAAGAGAAGTGCTTTTGCAGTCCTTAAAATACTGTTCCCGTTTTATAAAGCAATAGGTTCTGTATTTATGATTATTAGAGCAATACACTCAAGAGATGAGACAGAGTTCGTAAAAAAAACCAACAGAGGCACATTCTAACCTTCAGCAAACCTGAGAAAAATAAACTAATCTTATTTTGATATTTTTCTCTAGGTTGATATATGAGAGAATACAATAATCAAAAAATAACTCACCTTATTTCTTGAAAATTTAAAACTTGGAATATACAATGTTTATTAATCCTAAATTGTCTTATGACAAAAAAACGAAACAAACACCACTCGAAACAATCTCTGATGTGAACGGGGCTATCGTTCAAACTTTTGATAATGCGAAATTTTATGTCGCAATCTGCAAAAATGAAAAATTTACGGCAAATGAAACGGTGAAACTTTTATTTTTAAATTTTACAAAAATTGAAACCGATTCTCTCGTAAACTTAATCCGATATTTTTATAAATAATATCTAAAAATGTACCACTTAAAAACTGGTACATAAAAACAAAAAAGGAAACAAATTGAAAATATTAAACATAAAACTAAGTGATGAAAAATATGATTTCGATTATACTGAAGAAGAGACAATTGAAGACAAGCAAATTGTTGATTCAAAAGTAATGAGCTATGATACTTCTTTCAGTATTACGAGAGTCGTTGAAGCGAAACATTACCAGATTGACATAACTGGTATGGATAGCGAAGAAATGGAAGCTGTGTACGATGAAATAGATGGTCTTTTTGACACAGAGATAAGATGCTACATAACTAAAACTTAGTTGAAACTGAGAAAAAACTATTAATATTTTATTAGTAGTTTGCTCTTATCTGCAATGTGAGAGAATACAATAATCAATCACAAATGGTTGATTAAAAAAACCAAAAAGGCTCTATTATGTTTGAACTACCTATTTTAATTATTGTTACAATTATCTTTATTATCTCTTCTTTTAAAATTCTAAGAAAAGTCAATGAAATTTCTAAGAAACACAAAGAGAGAGTTGATTATCTTGAAGATTACATAAATAGCAAATCATAATCTTAGGCGAAACTTAGAAAAAAAAACTAATTTTAAAAGAGTAGCTTTGTATAATAGAACCTATGAGAGAATACAATAATCAAACGGAAACGGATGATTAAAAAAACTCAAAAGGCTCTAAAATGAAAACTTTTATGTATCAAATAACTTACAACGAAAACTCTAAAATATCGACTATCGACTTATGGTCTATTGTTTCTAATATACCTAAGTTTATTTGTTTAATCGGTACAACTGATTTAAATTTTGATATTGAAAACGGAAACTTTTCAAAGCAAGATATTTACAACTCATTTTCAAAACTAGGTCATTTGTCTGGAAAAATTAAACTTGTTGAAATTGCTTCAATTGGTTTATAAAAAAAAGGAAATACAATGAGAAGATTTCTAGTGAAGACCCCTATCGGGTCAATAGTATTCAAAGATGTCGTTCCCTGCCCTTGGAAAAACGAATTAGTCAGGATAAACAAGGCAGAGTTTAAAACAATCAAAAGTGGAGAGTATTATTACTGCAACATCTCAAAAACGATAAAGCTTTTCTCTGACCCTTTCAACACATTCGCCCCTCATAAATCTATAGTAGTAACTTGGAATTATGCAGATGATGGAATATCAGAGTACGACATTGATGGTCAAGAGAAAGACTGGGAAAAAAGCAAAAAGAAACACAACGATTATTTACAGGATTTGATAAAAGAGGGGAAAGCCTTGAAGATTATCAGAGAAAAAGAAAGAGAGGAATTGTTAGAGAAGAACAGGATATTAGAAAGCAACTCTGTTAGACTGACCGATATGTTCAAAACAATAGAACATCCAAACGGAGATATCAAGAAATATATGAATGAACATAACATAGAGGTTTACACTGTTCTAGTAAAGAAGAAGGTTGCAAGAGTCTGGACAAAGATGATAAGTATTGATGATTATAATGCTATTGATGATGGGATGATTGACTTCGCAGTTTGTGGCAGATGTGGTAGCCACTTTACAAGACACACTGGCAGTATTAAATTTTGCTCAAAAAGTTGCAAAATGAAAAAGAAAGCAGAACCAGTGAAGGAAATAAGATTTAATGAAAAGAAAAGAGAAACTGATGCTGAGTTAGCAAAATGCTCAACTGAATGTCTGCTTGAATTGTATGGAGATATCGAGTAATCTTAGGCGAACCTGAGAAAACTAAACTAATTTCAAAACAGTAGTTTTCTCTCATAGGCAACATCATAGAATACACTTACAAACAAACATTAACTTGATTGTTTGAAAAACAAAAAAAGGCTCTATTATGAACTTCTCAACTCTATCCGAAACAATTAATGAAATCGAAGAAAAGCATCAAATATCTTTCGATGAACAAGGTGTTAATGTCGAGTGCATTTCTTATAATGAAAACTCAAGATATTGTCTAACACCGAACCATAAATTTGAAAAGATTGGTGTTAATTCAAAGAAAATGTTACAAGTAATCATAAATCGCTTGGATTCTGGCTACTACGAGCTAATCTCTTATGTATTGTAACATTGACTCAAGAGGAGCTTCCGAAAGCTTCTCAGCAAACTATACGAGTTTTGACATAAACTATCTAACTGATGAAACTGAACACAGGATAATAAAGAAAGAGTTGAAAGTAAGAGGGTTTATAAAGATTGGAGAAATGCTTACAATATTGAAATTTAAGGATATCAAAAAAGCTAAGAAATATCACGAAGCAAGTACTCTTGCATTGTACGAAGAAATTCAAAGATGCGAGTCTGAAAGATGCAATAAAATACTGGAGGAAATGGAATGACTGAAAAAGTTGATGAAATAATAAAAGATAGAAATGCCAGCCCAGAGTGGAAGATAATTGAACTGAGAAATATCATCACAAATTTGGCACGAGATAATAAAGATTTAGAGGAGTCAGTTGGACTGCTTAGAATGCAAGTTGAAGAACAGAAAAACGAAATAGAAAGGATTGAAAAATGAATGGATATAAACTAAGAAAAGTTACTGTATACACTGGAGTTGGTGAGAGAGTCTACACTGTTGGAATAAATGGAACTGCTGTAATAACTTACAGTGCAGGAACAAGTGGTGTTGAGTACCTTATCACAACTTTCACTGGTAGATTAATTCAGCTCAGAGGAAACCTTGGATATGAGGCAGAGTGGGAAAAACTGAAGTGAAACTTAGAAAAATAAACTAATATTTTTATCGTAGTATTGGTTTATGGTTTAATCGTTAGAATACGGCATAACAAAAAATGATTCACTTTATTTTTTGAAACCAAAAAAAGGCTACAAAATGAAAACTTTAACTGAAACACAAAAAAAGGCTCTTGAGCAAGTTTGTCAATTCAACTCTACCGAAACAATGGGAGTAGAGATGATTGATAATTCAAATGATACATATGCAATTTATGTAAGATTTAATGGAGAAACGACTGTAGGATTCACTGATTTTGAAACAAGTCTTACATATTTAGCTGGGTATCAAATGCAAAGAAAATTATTCAAAGAGGAGAAATAATTATGAAACTTTTAACAAAGCAAATAGAGAAAAAACTTCCTGCACTTGGAAGTCAGGATGGCTTGGGCTATAAAGCACAAGTATATGTTAAATATTTCAACCCAGCAGGTGCAGGAACTTGGTTGGTAACAGAGTATGACCCTGAGCAGAAGCTTATGTTTGGTGCAGTTGAGATTGGTGGTGACTGGGAACTTGGATATATCAGCTTAGATGAGCTTGAAAATACTCCTCTCCCTCTTGGAATGAAAATAGAGAGAGACTTGTACTGCTCACTTGGAACATTGGAGGAGATGATGTCGTGAAAGATGAGACTTCAAAGGAAGTCCTCTTTTCAAATAGAGAAGACTTCAATAAAAACTTTAAGACTGGTGTTTTACACTATGTAATACTTGAGAAAAGTACAGAGAAAGGGTTCAATAGAACAGTGAGATTGTACGGAATTTCTAAAGATGATGGTGTTCTTCTTTGTGTAGGAGAATGTCATTACCATATAAGCCACTGGAACGGAGCTAAGTGTTTTGCTGAACAAATATACTGTTCTTTGACTGGGAGCAAGTTTAATGGCACTCAAATGTTAAAGAAGAGTGTGAAAATATATAGAATCGTTATATAAGGAGATATTATGAATGAAGATGACTACAGAGACAAGCAACTGGACAAACACCTGAGAGAAGAGGAAGACAGAGAGCTTGTTTCTTCTTGCTGTGGAGAGTCGATGTATGAAGATTTAGAAGGAAACGATATCTGCTTCAATTGTCAGGAGGAATGTAGCACTACGAGTCACGGAGAGTATATCACTGATGAGTACGAAACTGCTATGTGCGATAAGGCAGATGCAGATAGAGATGATAAACTTTCAGTATGTGACAGCTAGACGAGTTTTAGACAAAGTTTAGACAAGTCTTAGACATCTGAAACGAAACTGAGGAAATCAAACTAATTAATTCATAGCTTTGTTTCTTCAGTAATAACCTAGTAGAATATCACATATCAAAAATGATTACTTGTTTTTGAAAACCAAACTAAAAGGCTCTACTATGAAAAACTTAAATATTAAAATCGAAAGAACTTTTATCAACATCTCCGACTGGGAAGAGGAAGGAATGTTCGACTATTACAATGTTTATTCAAACGGAATTAAAATGGGTGAACATAAGTTTAGTCACGATGAAAATGACACTTTCCCTATGTTTAACCGAACGACTGCTTTTTTCGACTTATCACTGATGGAGCAACAAGCCGTTTCTTGCGACTCTGGTTATACAATAAGAGAAGGATATTACAATGGACACTAACACTAAGATAATGGTTCTAGTAGAGACTAGAATCAACGGAAACTCAATAAAAGGCAATGAGACATACGAAAATATGCTCAAAAGTGTAACAAAAAATGACATCAGATTTGTTGCTGAGTTTGACCACTGCATAAAAGTGAATGGAACTAAGCTTGAGATGATTGAACAAATGAGAGAGAGGTTATCAAGATGAAGTTTGAAAAAAGAAGAGAACTCACTCTTATGGTTGAAGAGCTTCATAATAAAGGCTGTTTAACAAATCTTGAAACTGATGATTTTTTTATTGAGTTTTGGAAGGAGTACAGTAGTAATAAAACCGAGAATCAAGTAAGAGCAAAGTTTGGCAGATATATGAGAGAACTGCTTATGTATGGGATAGTAGAAGAGCCGATAGTTACTGTGAATTACTCAGGTGTTAAAAACAAGATAACTTGGAATCAGTCATTAGATATTGACTTGGACACTGCAATCGAAATACTAGAGGAGAACTAAAATGATGAAAAACCTAAAGCACAGAGCATATCAATGCCCTGTATGTAAAAATGAGAAGATGATTGAAACAAACCACTCTGGTAGCATATATACAGAATGTAAGAAATGTGGAAGCTCTGGTATGTATTGTTTAGAGAAAGAATCAAACTGTTTCGACTTTGATAGTTCTGCACATATGACTACATACAAATTTGACATAAGTATCACAGAAGATTTGATTTTATATAAAGAACTGATGAACTATATGGAGAGTTTAGAGTACAAAAACTTTGATACATATATTGACACTCGATTGAATTACTTTAGAAAATACTTCAAAGATGGAAAGGTTTTAATCAGAGAGGTTGTTTGTTTCGACTCTCAATATATAACAGACATAGGGAGACTGCATAACTGGCAAGAGTTCATAGTCCCTAATAAAAATATTAAGATGGGTTATTACCTTGATGCTTTTAAGGATGATACTTAACCTTAGAAAAACTTTAAGAATAATAACTAATTTTAAAAAGTTAGGAAAACATAATTCTTTTTATGAGAGAATTACTTTATCGGAAAACATTTCAATATGTTTTTCAAAACAAATTAAGGAAAGAAATAATGAACATAGAAATCACAAATATAAATGACAAAGTGGAGTATTTCGATAATGTCGAAAACTTTATAATGGGAGAGACTGCTGTCTCTTTTTCTGTAACAATTGAAAAGACAGTTGATGGGACATTCAAGACAAAAAAGACATTCGTTTCATATGTTTTTGTTCTTTCAAATGTTGTAAAAATTAAGCAGACTGAAAATGTATAGTGTTTATTCAAGTATGCTTGGAGGTTTTATCGCTATGG
>Ga0256824_10000179_pt1 | contig 22669 bp, 20 predicted proteins | sample CV67metaG_FD_191570 | JGI IMG/M metagenome (GOLD analysis project Ga0256824, IMG submission 191570) | Hydrothermal vent microbial communities from East Pacific Rise, Pacific Ocean - CV67 | ecosystem: Environmental > Aquatic > Marine > Hydrothermal vents | place: Pacific Ocean: East Pacific Rise...
GTTGTTTAAGACAGTTCCTTGCACAGGTCTTCTTAGTGTAGGTGTACCTGTTTTGTTAACAGTTTTTTCTGGTGCTACTTCTGTTTCTAAATCAGTTGGATCTTCAAAACCTGTTGCAATAATGGTTAACTTCACTTCATCTAATGGAATATCTTCAGATGTTGTTGTACCAAAGATAATGTTTGCATCTTCATCAGCATTCTCTTCAACAATATCCATCGCTTCAGAAATCTCTGCAAGAGGGTAATCAGGGTGAATATGGAAATGAACCAAGATACCCATCGCACCATCTATTGATAAATTATCAAGAAGAGGAGATTCAATGGCAGTTTTTGCAGCATCATAAGCAGCAGAATTACCTTGTGATTCACCCACACCCATCAGTGCTAATCCTCTATGACTCATAACGGTTTTAACATCGGCAAAGTCAAGGTTAATATCGTTTGCACCATGAGAAAGGATAACGTTTGAAATTCCACCAACAGCTTGTGAAAGAACATTGTCAACAAGTCTAAAACTGTCTCTCATACCAAGGTTCTTTTCTACAATAGAAAGAAGTCTTTCGTTTGGAACAACAATAATAGAGTCAGATTCTTTTTTAAGCTCTTCAAGACCCTCTTTTGCCAATCGTTTTCGTTTACGACCTTCAAAAGAGAATGGACTGGTAACAATAGCAACTGTTAATGCACCAACCTCTTTAGCAGCAGCAGCGATAACAGGTGCAGCACCTGTACCTGTACCCCCACCAAGACCAGCTGAGATAAATACCAAGTCAGCACCATCTAACATGGTCTTGATGTTGTCAAAGCTTTCCATTGCTGCTTCTCTACCAATCTCTGGTTTCATGCCAGCTCCAAGACCTTTAGTGATATTAAGTCCCAGTTGCATTTTGTAAGGTGCTATAGATGCATCTAATGCTTGTGCATCAGTGTTTGCTACGATAAGGTCAATACCTTCTATACCTTCTCTAATCATATGGTTGATCATGTTTCCACCACCACCACCAACACCAATTGCTTTAATCTTAGCTCCGTGAACACCAGCTGTTGATTCTGTTATATTGAAGTCTTCCATTTCTTCCTCCTCATCTTTTATTAAAATATTTTTGAAGCCCATTGCATAAAATTTTGCAATGGATTGCTTTGATCTTTTTTAGGTTCTTGACTAAGATCTTTAAATAAATCGTTGTCATTGTTAGTATCATTACCAAATGATGGTGTTGATACAGAAATTTTTGGTTTCATATGTGTCATCTCTTGAATCGCTGCAATATCATGTAGTGATTCTTTTGGCTGATACTCTTTTGAGTGTAACATACTTTTGCTACCTTCTAACTCATATTCGGTATGACGACCAGATTCATGATATAAAAGACCGATAACTGTGGAAAATTCAGACGAACTTAAGTCATCCATCATATTACTAATATTTTCTGGTTTTCCAATACGTACAGGTATATTTGGCATTAGTGCTTGTGCAAGTTCTCTAGTACCCTCTATATGTGTCATTCCACCTGTTAAAACTAAACCTGCACCAAGTTGATCACCCAATCCACTTTTTTCTAATGAATTGGCTAAAATGGTTAAAGCTTCTTCCATTCGACTATAAATAATATTATGCACAATATCTAAAGAGACTGTGTTTAAATTGTTTTCATCACCAATAATAGGAAGGTCAACCTCTCCACTCTCTTGTGCGAGAAGGCTTCCTTTTGTTATTTTAAGTTCTTCTGCACTATCTAATGGTGTATGTAAAGCAATAGATAAATCATTGGTAATATGATTTGAACCTACTGATAAAAAGTCATTGTATTGAATTGAATTTCCTACATGGACAACAAGATTAGATGTTTGTCCCCCTAAATCCATAATAGCAACACCTCTGGCTTTATCATCTTCTGTAATAACAGCCAAAGATGAAGCATAACCAGAGAGTATCACTTTATCAATATCAATTCCTGCTGCATGAACAGCTTTTTTAAGGTTACCAACATTTGATCTTGCTGTCATTATAATATGTGCATCAACCTCCATACGATTAGCATTCATCCCATTTGGATCTTCTATAAAGTCTTGTTCATCAATTTTAAACTTATAGGGTAAGACATGAAGTACTTCAAATTCATTTGGAAGATTTGCATTATAAAGTGCTGTTTGCATAACACGATTAATTTCATTAATAGAAATTTCTTGGTTTGGAATATTGACAACACCTGTTGAGTTAACACTTTTTGTATAAGCACCAGAGATTGAGATGGTTGCTCTAGTTAAGTTGATACCAGCAACACGTTTAGCATCATTAACTGCATTTTTTATTGCTCGTGATGCTAACTCAATGTTGGTGATAGTTCCTTTTTTGATACCTTGAGATTTGGCAATACCATGCCCAGAAATCTCTATTGACCCATCTGTAACTTTGCCAATAACAGCACATATTTTTGTTGAGCCTATATCAATGGCTAAGATAGGGGTATTCAATTTTTAATCCTTAACTGCTTTTTTACAAAAGTCTTATTGATAAAATTCAGTAGGATACTTCTTGTCTAATGTTTCTATCAAACTTGTTTCAAAACTTTGTTTTTTCACTTTGTTTGCATTTTCATACAACTCTGCTGTGTTATTGTTTTCAAGTGTGATAAGTTTTTGTTCGACAATTTTGTAAACAACTACTTTACTTCCTATAGGAATGATACCTTTTTCTCGCTCAGAAGTAAAGAGTTTGGAGATAAAATTCGCCGTTTCTTGTTGATTTAGACCCATTTTTTGTGTTTCTGCGTTATCTAGTGTGATAAAAGTTGACACATTCATCTCTTCATTGTCAATCGTTGTCAACGTTTTCTCTGCAAGTAAAGATAAAGCTTCTTTACTTGCTTGAGCTTTATAAAGAGGGGTAATTGTCTCTTTGACTGCTTCAAATGTTTTTGTAACTGGTTGAATAATATTAATGATTTTTACAGAAGCATATCTCTTGTTAACAACTTGTGGTTTTAACAATGTATCTTTTGTATTCTTATTAATTTCACTCCATAATTCTGGTGATAATTGGGGACTATTGAAGTCTAAAGTTAAAGTTTCAGTTTTTTCAAGTTCCCCTTTTTTTAACTTTAAATAACGCTTATACGCATTCTTTTTACTTTTTTTAACTTTTACATCTTCTTTTAAAAAATCTTTAACTTCAGCCAATGGTAATATTTTGCCATCGTTATCTGTATAGTTAAATCTATTTTCATTATAGTATTCTTCAATCTCTTTGTCCGTAACTTCCATATCTTTGGTTTCTGTCCATTGAATATCTAGCGTAAACTGTTTTGCTGTTTGATATTGGTCTTTTCTTGGTTTCCAAAATTCTTTTAACTTTTCATCTGTTATTGTTATGTTGAGATCATTTTTTGTTAAGATAGAATATTTTAACTTATCAGCAACTTCAAACGCTAAAGTAAATGCTTTGTATTCATTTTCTAAACCTTCAGAAGATAACATACTCAATGTTTTTTCTATAATCAGTTGGTCTTTTAAACTTTCTTCAAAGGTTTCTTGTTGAAATGGGCTATTTTTAATATAGGTATCATAAATAGTTCTGTCAAATTTTCCATTGGTTTGAAATGCTGGAAATGATGCAAGTTTTGCACCTGTCTCTTCATCTGTTACAATAATACCAAATTCTTTGGCTAAGTTTAGAATTTTTGCTTGACTTGCTACAGCGTTAATTACCTGTCTTTCTAGACCCATTTTTTTAGCTTGATCTTGATCAAACTTTCCTTGCATCATTTGGTTGTATTGGTTAAAAAGGTTGTTGTAATCCATGGAAATTCTGTCTTTTTTTAACTCTACTGAACCGACTTTACCGATGCTACTTGTTCTTGTTCCAAAAGACCAGCCTGTTGCTGCTCCTGAAAATATAAATGAAAACGTTGCTATCCACATAGTAACGATTAAAAATTTGTTGTGTTTTTGCATCCAACTTATCATGTTTAAATTGCCTTAATATAAAATTTGCATCATTTTAGTCTAGTTGTTATTAATTATTAATGAAATAAATACATTATAGATAGTATATTTCCATAAAACTTAAAGAGGAAATAATGAAAAATAAGAATACTCAGATAGTAACAGAAGATTTAAAGAATATTTGGCATCCCTGTACACAGATGAAAGATCATGAAACTTTACCACTGATACCGATTAAAAGTGGGAAAGGGGTTTATCTTTATGATTATGAAGATAAAGCATATATTGATGCCATTAGTTCTTGGTGGGTGAATATTTTTGGACATACGAATGAGTATATTTCATCAAAAGTAAAAGAGCAACTCGATACTTTAGAGCATGTTTTACTTGCAGGTTTTACCCATAAACCAGCTGTCAACTTGGCAGAGAGACTTGTCAACTTAACCCCAAGGGGTCTTAATAAGGTATTTTTTGCAGATAATGGTTCAAGTGCCGTAGAAGTGGCTTTGAAGATGAGTTTTCATTATCATAGAAACAGAGGGGAAAATCGACCACTTTTTCTTTCGTTGACAAACTCCTATCACGGTGAGACCATAGGAGCTTTGAGTGTGGGTGATGTTGAACTCTATAAAGAAACGTATGCACCTTTGCTTATTTCCTGTATTCAAACACCTGTTCCAAAAGACCAAAGCATTGAGTCAGCCCATGAAGCAATTGTTGAACTTGAAAAGATATTAAAAGAGAGAGGTTCTGAAATTTCAGCATTAATTATTGAACCCCTAGTTCAAGGTGCAGGAAGTATGCACATGTACCACCCTATCTATATAAAGAAAGCAAAAAAGGTTTGTGAGACTTATGGTGTACACCTAATAGCCGACGAAATCATGACAGGTTTCGGACGAACAGGTACAATGTTTGGTTGTGAACAAGCTGAGGTAACACCCGACTACATGACCCTTTCAAAAGGTTTGACAGGAGGTTACTTGGCGTTAGCTGTGGTGATGACAACCGATGAAATTTATAGTGCCTTTTATTGTGATTACAATGAGCATAAAGCGTTTCTTCATTCCCACTCCTATACAGGTAATCCACTCGCTTGTTCATCAGCCTTGGCGACGTTAGATTTGTTTGAAGCTTCCGATGTTATCGGAGACAATAAAAAGAAATCAGCCTATATTTTAGAAAAATTAGAAAAGTTTAAAATCCTCCCAAATGTAAAAGAGGTAAGACAAACAGGGATGATATCAGCCATAGAGCTAAAAGGCTACACAGCCGAGGAACGTATAGGTTTAAAGGTTTATCAATATGGTTTAGACAATGGTGTACTTTTACGTCCTTTGGGGCATATTGTCTACTTTATGCCACCCTATATCATCACCTATGAAGAGATAGATAAGATGATAGATACGGCTTATGAGGCGATTTGTTTGTTGAAATAGTTTGGGTGTCTGTCTCAACACTCAATTCATAGAATGAATAGTCAACAAACGACAGCTATTCTCCAAAATAGCAACTTTTTTAACCATCTCTGTTAGGTCTCTGTCATAAGAGATAAGACCAAAACCTTTTATAAGGAGTAGATGGGAGTTGTTATTTTGGAAAAAATCACTAATCTCATCTAAAGCTCGTTCTTCCCAATCATCGAAACCTTTTGGGTCGTAGACAAAAATATTTTTTAAAATGGTTGCTCCATAGTAATCTTTTGGGATGATAACATCATGATTTAAAGAATAGGCAGTAGCGTAAGGGGGCATGGTATAAGAGATATATTTTGCTTGGGGGAGTGTTCTGTAGATTTTTTCATGTATCTCTGCATCAACAGAGGCATCTTTCCATCGGTAATCTTTTTTTATATTACAGACCAATTCTATAAAGTCATCTTTGTTAACTTCATCTAAAATAACCTCTTTTTTGTTAATTACAAAAGCATTGACAGCTATTTTTGCTGAGATAGAACCATGAAAAACACCGAAATAGTTTTTACTAAACATAGAATGTGATACATTTTTCAATTCATTCAGTAGGTAAGCATCCATAAAATCTCTTTTTATTTATTTTTGCTATTATATCGTTTTAATTTAGATTATAAGGGTTGCAAATGAATATACCACATATTCCAGTACTACTAGAAGAGGTGTTAGATGGATTTTTATCCATAAAAAAAGGTTATTTTGTAGATTGTACTTTAGGGTATGCAGGTCATTCAGAAGCGATGTTGAAAACATATGAACAGATTCAACACATAGGGATAGACAGAGATGACGAAGCTTTGGATTTTTCAAGGGAAAGATTGACCCCTTTTTCTAGTAGAAGTACACTTTATAAAGGGACTTTTGCCAATACGCTACCAACTTTGAAAGAGAGACCTATAACAGGGCTTTTGGCTGATTTTGGAGTTTCATCTTTACAGCTTGACAAAATGGACAGAGGGTTTAGTTTCGAGAGTGAGACTCTGGATATGCGAATGGATATGTCGGCTGAACTTTCTGCGTATGAAGTGGTTAACGAGTATACGCAAGAGAAATTGGAATATATTTTAAACCATTATGGTGAGGTTCGTTCTTATAGAAAGGTAGCATCAGCGATTGTTCAGGCAAGAGCTGTTAAACCGATAGAGAGTGGAAAAGAGCTTTCCGATGTGATTTGTACCGTGATTCCAAGAGGGGGGAAGATTCATCCTGCTACGTTGTCTTTTCAAGGGATACGGATAGAGGTAAATAATGAACTAGGAGAGATAGAAGGTTTATTAGACGTTTTAGAAGAGAAATTTAAAGGGGGTGAGTTAAAGGGTACAATTGTATCACTTATCACTTTTCACTCTTTAGAAGACCGATTGGTTAAAAACCGATACAAACGTTGGTCTACAGCTTGTATTTGTGATGTAGAGGCGATGCGTTGTACTTGTGGTAAGACGCATCAGTTGGGAAAAATGTTGGTACGAAAACCCATCACAGCAACCAAACATGAACTCAAAATCAATGCCCGTTCCCGTTCAGCAAAACTGAGAACATTTATTTTTAAAGGATAAGCCTTTGTCAACAGAACAAAACAGAGAGAATGGTGTTACCTTAAGTATGATATTGATTAGTTTTTCTATTATCGCTTTGGTATTGCTTTTAACTTTACCCAATATCTATTTGGACAACCATATTTACTATGAGAGTAGAGAGATAGCACATTATCAAAGTGTGAAGTTGACATTAGAAGAGGAGCAAACAATTATTAAAATAAAACTAGAAGAGATTAACTATAAAGAAAATCTACTGAAACAAGATATCGAATAAGTTGAGCTTATTTAGAAGGGCGAACCCCAAACTTTTCACCTATCGCTTCTATCTCTTCGGTTGAAAGTTTCATTGCTATTCCAGCCATCAATGCTTTTCTATCTGAACCATAAGAACCATCTTTATAGCCATTGATAGAAGCTATAATATCATCTTTTGACATCTCGTTGACAATTCGAGAATAACCCATGGCTGGTTTTTCAAGGTTTTCTCCATGACAGCTGATACAGTTGTCAGTGTTAACCTCTAAAAGTTCAGATGGTTTTGTACTATTTGTCTCTGTTTCTATGTTTTGGCTAATATTTTGATCTAAAATATTTTTTGTGAGTTGAGCAATATCCTCTTCAGATAAATTTTCCATTTGTTGACTCATTACTGACTGCATCGCCCCCCCTTTTGATTCATTTTTGTAGCCCATAAGGGCAGAATAAATCTCCTCTTTCGTTAAATCTTTGACAATCCTAGAGGTAGACATGGCAGGTTTTTCAAAGTGAACACCATGACAACCGATACATCTTGTCATATCAAGTTTTGAAGTGTTTGCAAAAGAAGAGATAGAAAAGAGTGTGACAAACGAGATATTTAGAAATAGATTTTTTTTAACCATAGTTGTTCTCCATTAAGTACTTAATTTAATATAGCATATTATGCGTTATATAACAGTAGAATAAAGAATTTTTTTAGAAAGTAATTATTTATATGCTAATTTATTTACCAAATTTATGGGTGATTTCTTTTTACTAATAGATTTTAACTTCTCATTAGATACCTTTGCTATAATCATTTTACTTAATTAAAAGAGCATCAAATTTGTAAGGGTAACATAATTACTCAGTGTGAATAACAGACAAATAGAAGGAAATAATGGTGATAAATGCCGTTGAGAGAAAGATAGAACAATATATTAATGAACTTGATGATACCTATGTTTCATCACTCTATCATAAACTTCCACATGGAAAACGACTAAGAACAAAGTTAATTTTGAAAATTGCTGGTAGTGATTTGAAAGTTGTAAAGACAGCTGCAACGGTTGAGATGATTCATGCAGCGAGTTTGTTGCATGATGATGTGATCGATGATGCCAACACACGTAGAGGTAAAGTCTCTGTGAATGCCAGTGAAGGTAACAAAACAGCCATTATGATGGGTGATATACTCTATTCTAAAGCTTTTTTTGAATTGACAAGTATCTCTCCAGAGGTAGCAAAAGTTGTTTCCAATGCTGTTGTTCAGTTGAGTTTAGGAGAGTTGGCTGATGTTGAACTTTCTCGTAAGTTTCATACCAACAGAGATGCTTATTTAAAAATGTTGTATCAAAAAACAGCATCATTGATGGAGGCTTCAGCTGAAGCAGCAGCCATTTTAGTGGGTAAAGCTCGTGAACCTTACAGAGCTTATGGTCGTAACTTGGGTATTGCTTTTCAGATGATTGATGATATTTTAGATATTACAGCAGACAGTAAAACGTTGGGAAAACCAGCACTTCATGACTTTGTTGAAGGTAAAGTAACTCTACCCTACATGTATCTTTACGAGAAATTAGAGAAACAAGAGCAAGAAAAATTAACTTCATTGCATAGAAAACGTTTAACTTCAGATGATGAAGTATGGATTAAAACGAAAATGTCAGAGCATAAGATTATTGAAAAATCTTATGAAGAAGCAAAGATTCTTATTGTAAAAGCGATAACCCTCATGGAGTCTTTAGGTGAATATGATTTATCAAATATTGCCAAATCAATGATAGAAAGAGAGTTTTAATGTCTTATCAAGTTGTCTCATTTAACCATAAAAATTGTGAACAAGAGGAGCGTGAAAAGTTAGCTTTTTCAAGCGATGAGGAAAAGAGAGAGATGCTTAACAAGCTGACAGGGTTTGACTTTATTGAAGAAGCTTATATTGTTTCTACTTGTAATCGGGTGGAACTTGTTTTAGCAACCAAGGATGCTTTCTCTAGCTATCATGCCATTTTGGGTCTCCTTTCTTTAAAATCAGGTTTGAGTTTCTATACCTTAAAAAAGATGGATGGTCGTTATGATGATGTAGAAGCTGTACGGCATATATTTTCTGTGGTTTCCTCTTTAGAATCCTTAGTGATTGGTGAATCACAAATCACAGGGCAGGTAAAAGATGCCTACCGTTTCTCTTTTCAAAATCAAACAGCAACAAAAAAGCTCAATAGGGTTATCTCGTATGCTGTAAAATGTGCAGCAGAGGTACGAAATGTAACCAATATCTCACGTTATCCTCTCTCTATTGCTTCGGTAGCTGTCACTCAGGCTTATAAAATATATGGTGATAACATTTCAGGAATGACGGCTATCATCGTAGGGGCAGGAGAGATGGGAATCATCGCTGCGAAAAACCTTTTACGTTTAGACTGTGATGTCCTGTTGTTGGGTCGTGACAAAGACAAAGTGAAAGGTATCGCCAAAGAGCTGGGGGAAAATGTCCGTTACGATACAATGGATAATTTTTCAAAACATCTTAACCGTTACCGATTGCTTTTTTCAGCAACCTCAGCAAAAGAGCCGATTATCACAAATGCGATGATAGAGAGTGATACCATAGACAGAGTTTGGTTCGATATGGCGATTCCACGTGATATTGAAGATATGACTTTAGAAAAGTTACAACTTTTTAGAATTGATGATTTACGTAGTATTTCCAATGAAAACTACGCTTTAAAACAGGAACAAGCCAATCGAGCAATAACCATTGTTGATACTTATAAAGATGAGTTTTATAAGTGGCTTCGAGCTTTGTCTATAGAACCTGTTATTAAAGGGATGAGACTACAAGCTAAGGATGCCATTGATGCAGAACTCAATCGTGCCATTAAGAAAAAGTTTGTTCCCAAAGAGTATGAGGAAAACATGAAGAAAATGGCTGAACAAATGTTTAACCGTTTTTTACACGATGCCACTCAAAATCTACGTCAATGCTCATCTGAAATTACTTCAGGTAAACAAGTTGATGCGATTAAAGATTTATTTGAAATTTTAACTGACGAAAAAAATGCCAAAAAATATAAAAAAGAACACCATGTTAAAGGGTATAAATAGAACATAATAAATTAAAAAAACATTATTTTAAAAAAAAATGGGTATGAATATATTTCTTCTTCAAAAGAAAAAATTATTTTTTATCTATTTATATTTTTTTTTAGAAAAATTGGTTATAGTCTATTAATTTCTTTAAAGGGTGTATATAAATGATAAGATTTTTTTCTTTCGCTTTTTTTCTTTCGCTTTTTTTTATTGCTTGTGGCCCAAGTGGTGGTGGTTGTAATAATACTACTTTAGATACGCTTGATAATAATAATTCTGATAATAATATAACTTACACAGTTTTAGCAGAACGTGGACCTGTTTTTTTAGCAAATGTTTATGATGCTAAAAAGCAGAAAGCAGTCAATGCAAATTTAGGATTTTCAAATATTTATCGTTTTGAAAAAGAACCAAAATATCCAATTACCTTAGAAAAGGGATATATTGATTTGAACAGAGATAATATTATTAACATAAATGATATGTTACTAGATATCAATATGAGTTCTTATTCTCTGGTGATTTCTCCTTTAACTACCATTGTTGGTAATGATTTGTCTCGTATAAAATATTTAAATAACTATCTTTCTATTAGTCGAGAAGAGATTCAAAATAAAATTCCTTCTGAAAGTTCTATTAATGCTGTTGTTCTTTCTAATGGATGTTATAAAGCAATTAAACTAGGTTATACTTTTGCATCAGAAGAGTTTAACGAGACACTAGAAGAGGTTAAAACCATCTATCAAGAAAATTTTTTAGATATAAAAGATTCTAAAAAGTTAGCCCAATTGTTAGAAGAAAAAATTGTGATTAAGTCATCAGAAAATCAAGTTGATGTTCTTGAAATTAAGAATCCTACAGGACTAAATACTAATACTAATACTAATACTAATACTAATACTAATACTAATACTAATGTATTGCTTAATAACAATTTTTTATATACGTATAATACTACAGATTCTATTGAAGATATTTGGAGTATCCCTATAAAGATTAAACCTAATCAAACAGTTAAAAATGTTGCTATTGGTGTAAACTTTATAAAAGAGGGTTCTACCTCAAATGGGATTATGATTATTAAAGGTATTGATATTACTAATAATCTCATTACAGATGTAGAGTCAGTGGTAATATTAGGAGAAAAATCTACAGGTTCAAAAGGGAGTGTTTTATATGACGCAACACATCATATTACAAAAAATTCTGTTGTTATTATTCAGGGAAAATACATTTTGATCAATATGGGATATGTGATTAATCATCAAGATGTTGTTTCTAAAAGTAGTTTTAAAAATGTTAGCCGAACAAATATCACTATTTATCTATCCAATATTGATATTGGTGGTGAGGAAGTGGGAAAAGTTTCTTTACGAAGTGATGCAGATGAAGGTGTTTATCAGTTTCCTCAAAATACACAACGTATTACTGGAATAATTGAAGTAAAAGGAAAATAGGAATGAAGATTATAAAGATAACAAAACTCCTCATACTTTTAGGGGTTTCTCTTTGTGCTGAAGAGTTAGTTTATGGACAAAATGATGTTCATGCCTTTTTACCAAAAGAGAAAGATATTGACCTTTCTATAAGTTTGTCAAAGGTAAATGATACTTTAGATATTTTTAATATTAAAGAGAGTGAATTTGGTTCGAGTGGTTTAGATACTAAAAGTTTGGGTGATATGGATGGGGTGAAAATTGATTTAGGATATACCTTTGATGATAAACTTTATTTACATTCAAGTTTTAGTCAAAAAAAGCTTGAATATTCAGGCTCAACATTGGTCAATTATAATTTAGATTTATATTTACGCTATCAATTTTATAATCAAGAAAATATGGCTTTCTCTATTGATGGAGGCTATACAAGTAATAGTGCAAAAGATACTTATATTAGAGATATAAAGAGTATTAATCGAGTATTAAAAAATTTTTCATCAGGTAAAAATATTAAAATTAAAGAAGTTGATGATTATTATAGGGTAAGTTATCAAGATAAAAATGGAGTGATTAGGAGTTTAGATTTAAAAAATAAGCCCTATATAGCGATTGTTAATACGGATGATGAGAGTTTTTATAGTCGAGTTATTGGTTCGTTGAAAAAAGAGAAATGGTTATTTGATACTTATTTAGGATATCGAGAAATAAAGATACAAAATCAAACAGATAGTTCTCTGTTAGATGAAACTGATCCTAAATTAAAAAAAGAGCTTAGTAAAATAAATTTTTCTCAAAATCGTACGGATGGGATGCTTTTTGGAGGTATTGGTGTGGCGTATAAAATAGATGATAAGTTTGATACAGCATTTAATTATCAATATAATAAAATGTTAAGAATAGATTGTTTAGAAGAAACAGAGATGAATCATATTTTCAATGTAGATCTTTCGTATAAGATAGAAAAAGATTGGTCTATTTTTATAAAAACACAACTTATGTTAAATCAATTTAATGGTGAAATACCATATTTATACTCAAATTACACAAAAACAACTTTTGATCATAAATATGGTTTTGTTCGATTAGGGGTAAATCATGCTTTTCACAGATAATATTTAAAAATGTTTTAACTTTAATTTTTATTATAAATTTTTTTTTTTAATTAATTTTTTTTTGATATATTTTCTGTTTTTTAACATCTTTTAATATATTGGAAGTTATTATTGTGAATGCATTGTGAATGTAATCTAATAAAATGGAGAAAAAATGTTAGGAAAGAAAAGTATAATTAGTGTAGCTACCTCTGTGGCTTGTTTAGTAGTGTTAACAGCTTGTGGAGGAAGTGGTCATGCGAAGAGTCCAGTAGCAGTGACAAGTCCAACCCCAACCCCAACCTCAACCCCAACCCCAATAACTTATAAGATTCAAGTTATTGATGCTTATGCTATTGGGGAGTATAAAGAGTGTGTGTCTATTGATGGGAATAATCTTCCAAAAGGAAAAATTGAAGGAAATGGATTTTTAACATTTTTAGAAAATTCAGAGATATCAAAAGATGCAATTATAAAGATAGAGAAAAATTGTATGCAACAAGATGTTACTAATAATAAAATTCTAGATAAGAATGATACAAATATATCTCTTGAACTGTCTTCTTTTCTTACCAATAAGCTAGGAACACTTGTAACACCTCTAACAACTTGGTTAGTTGTAATGAAAGAGGCAGGTAATACTGTAGATGAAAATCTTACTAAGGCTATTTTAGGGTTTAACCCAGTGGCAGCAGCAACAACAATTGCAACAAAGGGAACAGATGCTACTTTAGCTTATAATCTATTGATTTTATCAGAGATTTTAAAAGCAAATGCTGAAATAACTTCAGGTACTTTATCTGATATAAATATGACTACGTTAACAACAAGAAAATTAATAATTAGCGATGTTCCAAAAATAGGAAAAATAAAAGAATTAATAAACGCTTTAAACTTATTATCTAAAATAAAAGCAGAAGATTTAGCTAAAATAAATGTAGAAACATTCATTGTAGCTCTTATGGATGGGAATATGGGAAAGAGAGAAGCATGGCTCTTCGCAGGTAAAGATGGTGGTCTGACAGAGGCTCAATTGTTGGCATATCTTACAATACCAGATTTAACACCAACTCCAACTCCAACTCCAATTCCAGCAAAAGTAGACCTTACTGATGCAAAAGTGAATTTTGGAAATAATATTTCTGTTGAGCTTGATGCTAACAATCACTTTGTAGCAGAAGTAGAAGCTGGTACACAAGTTGCAGACTTTTATGATTTAAACTTATCATCTTTCTCTATTGATAAAAACTTTGAAGCTGCTCCTACTACAGTGGAAATAACAATTATAGATGATAATAATGCTAGTAACATTGAAAAACTTGTTATGAAAATTACAGGTGCAATAGTTGATAATAAAGCAGGAGAAGAGTTAACTACAACTATTCCTGTAGGTGCAACCATAGTAACTAAGAAGACAAATAACGATGGTACAAAAACAAGTAGTAAACCAAATAAAAAAGAGCGTAAACAAGTTGGATTAGAAGTTCATTTAGGTGATTTAATAGATGAAGATAATGAGAAAGAGAAAGATTATTTAGATACTCTTCAAAGCTATTTAGATGCAACTGGTAATACTTATGACTATACAATGAAAGTTACAAGTGATGCTTTTGAGCCTATTGAAGTTACTGGTGATATTAAAACTCAGTAATTTATTTGAAAAAGAGAATTTATTTCTCTTTTTCGCCTTTCTCTTTTACAGTTTAAAACAAATTTATTGTTCTTAAGCTTCTTTACCTCTAAAACCTTATCTTTAAATCCTCTATTTTACCTATATTAGATATAATCGTTTTAAAATTTTAAAATATAATATATGACTTAAAAAAGGATAGCAAAAATGAGATTTTCAAGACTCTTAATACCAACTCTAAAAGAAGCACCAAGTGATGCTGTATTAACTTCTCACATTTTACTGCTTCGTGCTGGATTTATTCAGTCCTCGGGAGGTTCTGGACTTTATAACTTTTTACCATTAGGAAAAATAACCTTAGAGAAAGTAAGAGCTATTGTAAAAGATGAGCTGGACAAAGCAGGGTGTAATGAGGTACATCTACCTATGGTTACACCGTTGTCGTTATGGGAAGAAACAGGACGTGCCGATAAATTTGGGAAAGAGTTGTTACGTTTTAAAGACAGACATCAAAATGACTTTACCCTAAGCCCTACCAATGAAGAAGCGATGGTGAATTTGGTTCGTCAAACTGTTAAAAGTTATAAGCAACTTCCATTGAATGTTTACCAAATCAACTGGAAATTTCGTGATGAGGTTCGTCCACGGTTTGGTCTGATGAGAGGTCGTGAGTTTCTTATGAAAGATGCCTATAGTTTTCATGCCACTACAGAAGATATGGAACGTGAGTTTGCTTTAATGGAGGAAACTTACAAAAAAATCTTTACACGTTTGGGCTTAAAGTTCAAAGTGGTAGAGGCAGATTCAGGTGCTATTGGTGGTGCTGGGTCTAAAGAGTTTATGGTTTTAGCAGATTCTGGTGAAGATACCATTATGGTTTGTGACAGTTGTGATTTTGGGGCAAATGTTGAAGTGATTGCTGAAGATGAAAATGTTTGTCCTAAGTGTGGTGGTGGACTTAGCCAAACCAAAGGGATAGAAGCAGGACACATCTTCCAACTGGGAACTACCTATTCAGAAGCGATGAAAGCAGAATTTTTAAATGAGAATCAAAAGTTAGAACCTTTTGTGATGGGGACATATGGAATCGGTGTGAGTCGATTATTGGCTGGAATAATAGAACAAAACCATGATGAAAAAGGGTGTGTTTGGACAAAAGAGTCTGCACCATTTAAAGTAGATATTATTGTAGCTAAAGCTAAAAAATCTGAGCAGATGGAGGTAGGAGAAAAGCTTTACAAAGAGTTACAAGTCAAAGGTATTGATGTTGTTTTAGATGACAGAGCCGATAAAAAAACAGGTTTTGGTGTAAAAGTTAAAGATTTTGAATTAATTGGAATACCTTATGCTGTGGTGATTGGTAACGATATTTCTGAAGGAAAAGTTGAACTTATTACAAGAGATGGCTTAGAAAAAGAAGAAGTGGCTTTAGAAAATATTGTCGAAGTTCTATTAGAAAAGTTGACGTAATGGTTTATCTTATACCTTTTTTCTTTATAGAGCTGTATATGTCTCTTAGTGTGGGTGAAAATATAGGCTTTTTATGGTCAGTTATATGGATAATAGGTTCTTTTACCTTAGGGATGGGGCTGATTCAAAATGGGGCGATGACCATGAAAAAGAGTATGGCTTCCCTTTCAGCTGGTAAGTTAAATATGAAAAGTTTTCACGACTCGGCAACTTCTTATTTTTTAGGTGCATTACTTTTAATGATTCCAGGAGTTTTTACCGATATTTTAGGAATAATTTCACTTTTGTATACTTTTTATTTACAAATAGGTGGTACAATACCGAGTGCAAAAAATAAAATAAATATAAATAATATAAATAAACAAGGAGATGAAGATGTCATTGATGTCGAAATTATTGAGTCTAGCAGTTCTAACAACCTTAAGCGTTAATGCACTGGTTGATGAAAATGATGTAAAAAGTTATGTAAAAGATTATATGGTTAAAAATGACCAAGTAAAAGTGATGAGTGTTGATATTATAGATAAAAAACTTTTAGATGAACCAAAAGGTTGGGAAGTATACTTTATTAACATTCATGCAAATGTTAAAAAGAGTCCAACCATTATTGATAAAGTAACTGTTCCTGAAACACTTTTTGTTAAGGGTGATTTTACATCTCCTACACTTATTAATATGACAACAGGTGAAGATTTAAAGAAAGTATTAAAACCAAAATTAAGTGACACTATTTACAATGAAAAACATTTAATTGCTGGAAATAAAGATGCAAAACATAAATTGGTTATATTTTCTGATCCACAATGTCCTTTTTGTAAAACCAAAATTCCTGAAGTTTATAAAGCTGTAAAAGCAAATCCTGAAGTTTTTGCACTTTATTATTATCATTTTCCATTGCTTAGAATACACCCTGTATCAGATATTATCTCTAGAGCAATGTTGACTGAACAGAAAAAAGGTCATTTTGATACGATTATAGATATGTATAATTATGAAGTTAGCCCTCGTGAAGTTAATGCAACAAAAGTTTTAGGTGAGCTTAATAAAAAATATAAAATGAATCTTACAGAAGAGCAGATTAATACAGACGAAATTAATAAAGAGTTGCTTTTTGATAAAGATATGGCTACAAAATCTATGGTAAGTGGAACACCAACTGTTTATCTTGATGGTAAATGGGATCCAAGTCGGAATAAATATAAAACTTTTATTTCTGAAAGTGATACAGTAGATGGGAAAAAAGAGGACAGTAAAAAGTGAACTGAACGTATCATAGATTCTATTTCAGAATTTTTTGATAACCTAATTAATACTATAAAGAGTTTTTTTGGATAAATTAATCATAGCAACCAGAGCAAGTGATCTTGCTCTTTGGCAGGCATACCATGTTAAAGACAGAATTGAGGAAGCATTTCCTAACATTACAGTTGAGTTAAATAAGATTACATCAAAAGGTGATAAAATTTTAGATAAACCTCTCGCACTCATCGGTGGAAAAGGGCATTTTACCAAAGAGTTAGAAGATGAAATGTTGGCAGGAAATGCAGATATTGCAGTACATTCACTTAAAGATGTACCCACCTATATGCCAGAAGGTTTAGAGTTGGCAGCCATCACTGAACGTCAAGATCAGTCAGATGTTTTCCTTTCTCATACGTATAAATCTTTTCACGACTTGCCAAAAGGTGCTGTGGTTGGTACAACCAGTCTTAGACGAAGAATGCAACTGCTTTCTGTTCGTCCTGACTTAAAAGTAAAAGATTTAAGAGGAAATGTAAACACACGTTTACGTAAACTTGAAGAGGGTCAGTATGATGCGATTATTTTAGCCTATATTGGTTTGAGTCGTTTAGATCTTTTAAAAGATATCCCTTTTACTCAAAAACTCCCTTTAGATATAATGATTCCCCCTATGGGACAAGCTTCTTTGGGGGTTCAAATCGTATCGGCAAATGATAAAATACGTGAAATAGTAAAAATTCTTAACGATGAAGATACTTTTTTATGTGTAACCTTAGAGCGTGATTTTATAGAAAGAATTGGAGCAGGGTGTTCAGCACCTGTGGCTGTGAATGTTACGATAGAAGACGATCTTGTAACCATCCGTTCGATGATTGGTTATCCTGATGGTTCTAAAATCATGGAAAAGAAAATAGGTGCTTCAAGAGAATCATGTTCTCAACTTGGAAACTTGTTGGCAAAAATTATGATGGATGAAGGTGTTATGAAAATACTTTCAAAAGCAGAAAAGATGGCATTTAAAGAGGAGATGCCTCAGCGTATTTAATATGGGTGAGCGTATAAAAATAAAAGAGGACGGAAAACTTTTAGAAGTTCTTTTCTCCTCTCTCTCTACTTGGTCTAAAAAGAAAGTGAAACAACGTCTAAAAGATGGAACAGTCTCTGTTAATGGTGAGATAACCACCAAACATGATTTCCCTATAATCGTTAGCGATGTTGTGGAAGTGGGTGTGGTTGAAAAAACGTTTAAACAAGCGATTAAAAGTTTAGACATACTCTACCAAGACAAAGACTTAATAGCCATTAACAAACCAGCAGGGCTTTTGTCAGTGGGAACACCGACTGAAACCAAACAACATGCACTTTATATTTTACGTAATCAGCTGATGCGTGGAAGAAATCAGTTAAAACTTTGGCCTGTCCATCGACTTGACCGAGATACTTCAGGAGTTTTACTTTTTGCAACCTCTAAAGAGATGCGTGAAACCGTTATGGGAACATGGGGAAAATCGGAAAAAGTTTATTTGGCTATTGTCAAAGGGACTCCAAAAGAGAATGCTGGAACAATCGACCAACCGTTAAGACTTGACGATAAAATTTTTCAAGTTCATGTGGGGGAACATCCTCATGCAAAAGAAGCGATTACTCACTATAAAGTAAAAGAGAGCAAAGAGCAAACCTCTTTGGTCGAAGTGAGCATAGAAACAGGAAGACAACACCAAATACGAGCCCATATGGCATGGCTAGGTCATAGCATTATAGGCGATGAGCGTTATGGAAAAAAAGGTGAAAAAATGGGACTTCACTCTAAAAAATTAACCATTATTCATCCTGTTAATAAAAAATCACTAAGCTTTGAAGTGGATGCTCCGAGAGATTTTTACGCACTGTTAAAATAACTTGCTATAATACGTTTAATATTCATACCCCTCTACTTAGATGGGGTATCTAGCAAGGAACTATCATCGAAGCATTTCAAAAATTAAACTTACATCCAGATATTTTAAAATCTATTGGTTCAGATTATGAAAATACCACTGCCATTCAAAAAAGGGTCATACCTCTTGTGATGAAAGGTGCAGATATTATTGGGGCTTCTAAGTCTGGTACAGGTAAAACAGCAGCTTATGTTTTACCACTGTTGCATAAACTGCAAAAGGTTGTAAAACCTGACAATAAAGTGGCAAGGCTACTCATCGTTGTCCCCACCATTGAGCTTGTTGACCAAGTTTATAAAACCATTGTACAGTTCTCAAAACATCTTGATATTAGAACAGTTAAAATTCAGGGTGGAACACCTAAAAGCGTACAATTAGGACGTTTGGCACAGGGTACAGACATTATTGTAGCAACCCCAGGGCGACTACAAGACTTCATACGAGACAAAAAAATAAATCTTGAAAATGTAAACTCAGTGGTACTTGACGAAGCAGACACCATGTTAGAGTTAGGTTTTTTAGAAGAGATAAAAGCGATTTTAAAGTATTGTAAACAGCCAAGACAAACCTTACTTTTTTCTGCAACCATCTCTCAAAATATTAAAAGACTTGGAAAAGAGTTTCTACGTGAACCTGCCATTGTTGAAGTGAGTAATCGTAGAGATGTGGTAGACTTCATCGCCCATCGTTCATACAAAATAGATGTTAAAAAGAAAGATGCCTTGGTAGTCAAACTTTTAGAAGAGTTAAAAATGGAACAAGTACTTCTGTTTGCATCGTCAAAAAGTTCAGCCAATAAAATTTATGACCGTCTTAAAGCTGAAAAAATCCGTGTAGCGATTATTCATGGTGACATCAAACGTTCGGTAAGAGCCAAAGCCTTATCGCTTTTAAAATCAGGACAGATGCAAGTGCTAGTAGCCACAGACATCGCTGCTAGAGGAATTGACATTCAAGAACTTCCATGGGTGTTAAACTACGAGTTACCAGAAGGTACAGATGACTTCACCCACCGAGTAGGGCGAACAGGTAGAGCGAACCATAAAGGAAGTGTAGTTTCACTTTTAACCATACACGACTATAACAAGTTTTCTAAAATAGAAAAAGATTTACGTATTAATGTAAAACGTCAAGTTCATCCAGATTTTGAACTAGAAGATAGACAACCAAGACAACGTCAACCGATGAAAAAGACCTTACGTGAGAAAAAGGGTTATATAGATTATGACAAAAAACGTAAGTTTACCTATATGGCTCAAAAGAAAAAACGTGATGCTTCTAAAGCCGATAGAGATAGACGTAAGAAGGGTGAGAAGAAGAAGTAACTTATAAAATCCTAAGGGTTGTGCTTTCAGCCAACCACGAAGCCAAACTTGCATAAGATGAAGGTTTCGCCGAAAGGCTTAATTGAGAGTAGTTGTTTTAAATCTTTCTATGACTGTATAACCTTAGAAATATTACAATTTGAAATATTTCTAAGCTTATATGGGATTTTTAGTTAAAATTAGCACATCAAAAACAAGTGAGCCACCATGTCAAACATCATCAAAGCATTCATAAACATAGTAAACAACTACGAAACCAATGTGCAAACCCTAACCCAAGGCAACAACAGAGCCAACAACATGGGTGAAGGGCTAGAAAATTACATCAAAGATGTATTTGCCAATACCTTAAATGAAAACAACATGCAAAAAAAGCTAGAAATACTCTCTGATACTTTCTCTTATCAAGGAAATAAAAATAATCCACCTGATTTAATCTTGAAAAATTCTGATGCAATAGAGATTAAAAAGCTAGAGTCCAAAAACTCAGCCATTGCCTTAAATAGCTCCTATCCAAAAGCCAAGCTATATGCCAATAGCCCCATGATAACCACAGCTTGTAGAGGTTGTGAGGATTGGAGCGAAAAAGATATGCTCTATGCTATTGGTCATCTGCCAAAAGGAACACAACAGCTTAAATCATTATGGCTTATTTATGGGGACTGTTTTTGTGCTGATATGGAGATTTATGAGCGAATAAAATCGACCATATCCCAAGGCATTAACACCATTCCTGATGTGGAGTTTACCGAAACAAAAGAGTTGGGCAAAGTTAAAAAGGTTGACCCTTTGGGTATTACCGATTTACGAATTCGTGGAATGTGGCATATTGCTAACCCTACTAAGATTTTTGATTATGTTTATGAGTATGATGAGAGCAAGAGGTTTCAGCTTGTTTGTCTGATGAAAAAAGAGAAATATGAGGGGTTGCCTTTGGAAGATAGGGAGGCTTTAGAGAGTTTGAGTGTTGATGGAGTTGAGATTTTGGATGTTCGGATTAAGAGTCCGAATAATCCTGTGATTTTGGTTGATAGTAAGTTGTTGGTTTTTAAAGTATAAAGGAAAAATATATGACACCAAGTATAACAGATATTCATCTTGAAAAGTTATTGGATAATATGAAACTTCAAAAATATAGTGGAGTTTATATAGATGTTAAACCTGATGCAGATGCAAAACTATCTGAATGTATTTACAATGTAAAAAATAAGATTAAAATTGATGGTGGTAGAGAAGTTTTAGGATGGGAAATATGGAAAACTAATATTCTTATTGAAGCACAATTTCATTCTGTATGGCAATCTCCAAATGGAAACTTTGAAGATATAACACCAAGAGAATCTGGAGCTAACGTAGAAAAAATATTGTTTTTTCCCGATAAAAAATTAAAATATGATGGTTATCAAAAAGATAATGTTAGATTAAATATCACTGATAATCGTCTTGTTGATGATTTTATACAATTAGTAGAAACTTTATTTACTATACAAAATAAGGGAGCTAAAAAATATAGTAATGAAAGAATCTTAAAAGGGAAAGAAGCTGAATATTATAATCTTGGAGAACAAATAAAAGCAGGAGTTTATATAATGATAAGTCAAGGTTTAAGTCGAAATTCTCCTTGTTTTTGTGGTAGTCAAATTAAATATAAACATTGTCATGGAAAGAAGCTTAGTAAAACATTGGAAAAAATATGCAAATAATCTCCCTATTCGCAGGAGCAGGAGGCCTAGACCTCGGTTTCAAACAAGCAGGTTTCAACACAATATGGGCAAATGAATATGACAAAGATATTTGGGAAACATTTGAAAAGAACTTTACCAAAACCACTTTAGACAGAAGAAGCATCGTCAATATCCCATCTGATGAAATCCCTGAAACGTTAGGACTCATCGGTGGCCCTCCGTGTCAGAGTTGGAGTGAGGCAGGGAAGTCTCGAGGGATAGAAGATGATAGAGGGCAACTTTTTTTTGAGTTTATTCGTGTACTTCGTGACAAAAAGCCCCTTTTCTTTTTGGCAGAGAATGTTTCGGGTATGTTGGCAAGTCGGCATAGTGAGGCGTTGGAGAATATTAAAAAACACTTTACAGACAGTGGCTACAAGCTCTCGTTTCAGCTTCTAAACGCTCATGATTATGGTGTGCCACAAGATAGAAAAAGGATATTTTTTATAGGGTATCGTGAAGATTTGGGGATAGAGTTTGAGTTTCCTAAACCGTTAGAAAAAAAGCTCTATCTACAAGATGTGATT
>Ga0256824_10000180_pt1 | contig 22622 bp, 36 predicted proteins | sample CV67metaG_FD_191570 | JGI IMG/M metagenome (GOLD analysis project Ga0256824, IMG submission 191570) | Hydrothermal vent microbial communities from East Pacific Rise, Pacific Ocean - CV67 | ecosystem: Environmental > Aquatic > Marine > Hydrothermal vents | place: Pacific Ocean: East Pacific Rise...
AAAAGAGTGAAAGAAGATTTCTTTCACAAACTTTCTAACGAACTAGTAAAAAACTTTGACAAGATTACTGTTGAAAATCTTGACATAAAAAAAATGATAGAAGGGGATATTCGACGTTTACGTAAGGATATCTCCATAGTCTCATGGGATTCTTTAATTCAAAAATTAAAGTATAAATGCCAGAGATACGGAAAAGTTTTTGAAGAAATAAACCCAGCTTACACTTCTCAACGGTGTAATATTTGCGGGTATATAAGTAAGAAAAATAGGACAAGTCAGAGTAAGTTTTTGTGCAAAAGTTGCGGTCATAGTGACAATGCAGACGAAAATGCGGCTAAGAATATTTTAGATTACGAACATTGGTTTCAGGAACAGGCAACCAGGTGGGACGCTCGTCACACCGAATCTTCATAATTTTTCAAATTATTTAGAAAGAAGCCTCACCCTTTAGGGTGGGGTTGTTCACCGTCAAAATGTCTAGCGGTAATTACTTCATATGTTTTTTCAGATCTTTCTTTTAGAAACATAACTGCTTTTTTTATTACTTTTTTATGACTTTTTGTCACTAGTATTCCCTTTTACCACTGTTATATTGAATACTTCATGTCCTATTCCAATAACCATTACTGCTATTGAAATTAGTATTAGTAATTGTATTCCTTGAGTTGACACCCATGGATATAGTAGTATTGGTAGTAGAATTATAAAGTTACCAATTTTAAATATTTGTAATCCACTTAACATTACTTGTCTTTCATTTTTGTATTGAAGTCGTCCATTGATTTTTCCCATTCTTCTTGTAATAGTTCTTTTGCTGTTTTTCGTTTATACTTTCCAATGATTGTTGGTGTTCCCTTTGCACCTTGTTCTTTGAACTTTTCTTTAACTTCTTTAAAGTATTCTTTTAAACCTTGATATTCTTTTTCATTGTTAAAGAATCTTCTCTTCGCACTTAGTAGTTCTATCTTTTTTTCTTTTGTTAATAAGTTGTCAGATAAATTCATATTTAGAACCTCAGCATATAAGGTATATTCAAAAGAAGTTATATTTATATCTTTCTTCCATTCTTCATTACCTGCTAGTGCTAGCTTATATCTTTTATGTCTACCATTATCTGTATTAGCTCTTAATATCCATTGTATAATTGGTTTTGAACGCACATGAGAGTTGATTGGAAATAACATAACATTTACTTTATGGGCTTCTAATCTTTCCCCTTCTATTTCTTCTAAATTTTCACATGCTTGACACTCTGGATCTGTAAAAATAAATAGTTCATTTTTCTCACCTCTACCATATTTAAATGCTACTGCTCTATTTTTACTAAAGATACTGTCTTTTAGATTTGACACCTGTTTATCTATATCTTGTAGTTGATTCTCTATTTTTGTATCTTGAGAAGCTACGATATTAATCGAAACTGATAATAACAATAATGCTATTATCCCTATAATGAGTATTAGTATCCCTGTTACAATTCTTTTTTTTGATTTCATTCTTTTTTTGTTAAGCTCTTCTATGTGTTTTAATGACATTCAGTTTCCTTCATTTTAAAGTTACCCTTTTTATAATCTTTTAGAATTTCAGTTGATTCTTTTATCAACCCATTCATTGCTATATATACACCACTCTTTATAAAACCTATTGCACCTATTGCTAGACCTAGATTTGCAGACGCTTCGGTCTTTGAAATTGTATACGGAACCATGGCCCCTGTTAATACAATTGTATAATCTAATCTTTTAGACTTTAGAAAGTTTGCTGTGATTGACATTGTGTCTGTCCCATGAACAATAATTATGTTTTTTGATTTTTGTTGTTGTATTGTTTCTAGTATGAGTTCTCTATCTTTATCCGTAAAGAATATACTATCTTTTGAAAGTAGTGGTATCACTTTATACTCCGGAGCTAACCACTTCTTTAATATCTTTTTTATCACATTTGACTTGATATCGAATTCTCCATTACGACGCTGGTACTTCTTACTGAATGTACCACCGGTATCGATTATTACGATATCCTTATGCATGTTCTATTACTTGATTGCTGCTATTACGTCAGCAAGAGTACGTTCTTCTGAGAAAAATTCTTCAAATTCTTCTTTTGTTTCAAATGATTTCAATGCATTGACACCTACAGGTACTGGAATTTTTACAATCCCATTTTTTTCAAATAGTTCTTTTACGTATTCTCCTTCTTCTGAAAGAGCTTTTTCATTTTCTTTATTTGCTGCGTCAGTTAGTTCGTCAATTTCTGATTCTTTCGAAGTGTCAATTTCAACTTTTACGTCTTTCATTTCTTTAAGATCTTCAATATCTTTTTCCGCTAACTTACGAGAAGCTTCATATGCTTTTTCAAATGCGGCGATACTTACTTTAGAATTATCTCTTTGTTCAAGATACTCTCCTAGGCCTGTAATAATGTCACCTCTATAAGATACTGATACATATACAATCTCTTTTTCATTAATATCTTTTTTCAAGGCTCTGATTTCTAGTTCTAGTCCAGCTATATTACCTTTAGTTAAGGCAGTAAGTGCATTTAACTGATCTTGAATTGAACGGATTGAATTCGCAGATTGCGTTTTAAAGTATACTACTTCTCCATAACCTGATACACCAACTAAATGAGCTTTAAGGAAACCAGTTCTTTTTAGTTGATACTTTTTAATAAGTGCAGCACTTAGTTTACCCATGTTGATTACTTTTTTATCAAAGTCTTCAATGTTTAGTGGATATGCTAATAGAGGCGCGCCAATTTTTTCTGCTTTAATCATATACTCAATATCATTGATCTTTGCAAAAATAACATAATTAACTTCAAAGTTAAGTTCTGGTTTATCAAATGGAAGTGTAATCTTTACTGATTCTTCACCCTCTACATTGAAACCATGCATAATTGTAAAGTTTTCTGTATTGTCTTTAGTTGGTTCTGTTACCAGGATACGTTCTGTCGCGATAGGCTTACCATTTTTCACGAGACCAATTTTAAGATTTCCGATTTTAACTAGGCTTAGTAGATTTTTGTTCATTTTTGTTCCTTTTGTTTTATATTGTTAAGTCTACACTGTTTATACTTAAAGTATGCTAAAATTTAGACTTTTATTTCTATTTAAGTTAATATTTTTATTGATAATACCGTTATTTATCTTTATTATATGGAATTGCTTTCTCAAATTCTGTTTCAATTAATTTATCTCCTGGATCAAAATCCATTCTATACATTTTAATTTCTCTTTTAAATAGTCCTCTTATAAATTTCCCAAACTTTGGTGAATTCCATTTATCATTTTGTAGCTTTCGTGCTTCTTCTTTTGATACTTTTAATATCATGAACTCTTCATACTTTTCTTCAAGGTTGTCATTATTCCACCACATAAGAAGACCTGTCTCCGGTTCTATTAGAATTTTTGGTCCGTCATGCCACATTAATTCTATGAAACCATGTTCTTTTTCTTCTATAGTGTATTCATAACGTGCAGCTGGTGCTAGTGGTCCACTATGATATTGTAACTCTATGTTTGTGAGATCTTTATTTCCTGTATAATACGTATATGGGTATCTTTCCCCATATGGTAAATTTCTTTTTTTCTTTTTCATTATTTTTCCTTAATTCATTATATATGCAATCGCTAAGCCTAGGCCTACGATCCATGCGTATGTATTTATATTAAACATACTTTTTTCTTGTGTGTATATTACCTGTTTTCTTTGTTTTCTTGTTTGATATGGAATATCTTTCATTGGCCATGATACTTTTTGCATTGTTCCTAATAATAGATTTGGAAATTTAATTCCTTTATAAGTAAATGAATTACTTGCCTTCATTACTTTGAAACTATCTTTGAATGATAAAGATTCTCCTGGTATTACATTTCTTTTTGTTTTACTTTCCCATTGAAAGTGTAGCGGTATAATTCCAACGTTCTTATTCCATGAATATAATGTTCCTTTGTATAGAGCATGTAAGTAGAGTTCATATGTCTTGAGACGATTAATCCCTTTTACCGTACCAGTATATGGTACTATCCATAATGTTGATATTCCCATTGAAGTAAACTTTGCTGTTCTCTGGTTTATCTCTTTGGGTGTTATTGCTGTATGCTGTATTTCTATTGCTACTGGGATCCCATTTATTCTACCACTTATATCTGGTCTAGCTTTTATCTTTTTAATATATCTTTCTTCTTCCCAGTTACCATTTGGAAAATCTTTTCTTAGTTCTTCTAATATTGACATTTTACATTCATAGTGTAATTCTGTTTCATTTGTATGGTTACCATTTGTTTGATAATTTATATGGAAAAAGTGTTTTGATTTAAATGTTGGTGTTTTGACACCTATTGCTGCACCGCAGGAAATACATGTATATGATTCATTTGAAGTTGCTGTATTTATTGATACTTCTATACCATGTTCGTTATTAGCATATCCTTCTTTTGTTATTGAACACATATAAGTCCTTTCTTTATTTTAAATAGTATATCTTATCTTCTATATGAGTTTCCTTAAAATGAAAGTTCTTTCTACCATTCCCCAGGTTAGTACAAATAATTTTCTTCTTTTTACCTTTTGATCTCCTATTTTAGGGCTTTAGACTCATTTCTATAATTTACATAAAAAATGTTTATCTCTTATAGCCCTAGTACAAATAATTATATATCTATTTCATAATGGCACTATCTATTTTACTAAGTACAACTAACTTTCCACCTTAGTACAAAAAATTCAGCAAGAACAAATAATCTATATGGTAGTATACGTAAAATTAAAAAGAAAGGTAGATCATGAGAAAAGATATTATAGAAGAAGACCTAGAAGTCTCTATTGGTTGTTTTAATATAGAATTTACATTACATAACAGCTTTAATTTGTCTGTCTTTAAAAGCGATTCTAAAGTCTGTTTTATTACATATTTTGAAAGCAATGAAATTGGTAGTGGTAAGGCTAGAGAAGCTCTCCAAGAATTTAAAGCTCTTATTAAGGCTAAGTATTCTATCTTTCAATTTTTTCTTTCTGCTTCTTATACTGAAGAATCTTATGAAAATGAATGTTCTGTTGGATTAGATCGATTATCTGCTTTATACCAATCTGTTGGTTTTAGACCTTTACATAGATATGAATCTCAAAGTGACTTTTTAGATATGGTTTGTCAAGAATTTCCTGAAAAGATATTATTCTTAGATCTTGACGGTGTTATTAACACTCATAATGGCTCTGCAAACTCTGTAATGGCTAATTCTAGCTACTTTGATCGAGATTTGGTGTCAGTGCTTAATCATATACTTAAAGCCTCTAATTTGTACGTTATTGTCAGTTCTTCTTGGAGAGACGATTTCTCTGATCTATTTACTCATTTGAATAGTTCTGGTTTTGAAGATTTCTATAGGATTATAGGGCGTACTGAACCTGAGGACTCTCGTGAGTTAGATAGAGGTATTGAAATTAATAATTGGATTTATTCTAATAATTATAGTGGGAAGTATTTATGTGTTGACGATCACTTAGACTCGATACTTAAACATGTACCTGAAAATAAGTGTCTGAAGATTGAAACTTCGAAAGGTTTAGACTTTTCTAACTCAGAATTTATTTTTCAATACTTTTCTGAGTAAGGTCTTTATGAATTAAAACAGTACTTTTGTGCTGTTGTGATATAGTGCTTCAATGTTGTTGTTGCATAATTATCACTTCTTCTATTTGTATTGTAATTTACAATCTTTGCTTTATATATTTTACAAAGTTGTTTATTTTCTAATTTTACTTTTGCTTCTGCTTTTTGCATATCTTGTGTAAATACACCTGACGCCATTAATGTGCTTGATAGTGCTGCCATTCCTATTACTGATAGTATAACTTTTCTCATATTAAACTCCTTATGTTTAGTTTATTTTAGGTATTATACCTGATATATTCTTAAATTAACCTTAAGTTATGTTTATTATAAGTAAAATAGATCCATAAGGCTGTACAGCAGTATCAAAGCTTAATGTAGCTATAATACATTATATAAAAAATGGAGAAATAAGAATGAGTGTAAATGTAGCAGATATAGGACATAAACCTACGTTAAGTGAACGAATAGCAGCTTCTATGGCGGTAAAAAAAGTAATTCCAGGTGAGAATTACTTAATTGTCACGTCTATTATCTATAAATTTAATAAACTATCTAAAGAAAATAAGCAATTAATGCAAAATAAAATTAAAGACATTTCAAATGATATTTATCTTAAGTTTTCACCTTTAACTATTTTTATGAATAATGGTGTTATTACTATGGTTTTCCCCAGTAGAGAGAACGGATCTCATATCTTTGGAGGAGACGTTCTTATTCTTAATGGTTGTGTTAGTTCTTACCTCTCTCAATTGATATCACATATCATACCTGACACATGGATTATTACTAACTCTGAAGCGGCTCATGATAAGGAAGTTTCTTTTTCTTATTTATTGCTTGCATATCGTAGAGGAAAACAAATATCTAAGGAAGCTTATATTAATACTTTTGAATCCTCTGAACTAAACCCTGTACTCTTTAACAAGATTGCAATACAATTAGAGTATATTGAAGAGCTTATTGGTACTGGGTACGAAGAAGAAGATCATACAGGATATTTTACTAAATATTCTAAAATGGACAATCCAGATAGTAAATTTGGGTTTGACCGTGTTGTTAAACATATTAAAAGAGATATTTCTTTTTGTACAAAAGATATTGACTTTATCATGCAAGAATATATTTAAGGAGAATTTTATGGCATTTAAACAAAATAAAGATATTGAGATTTGGGTTATGGAAGAGGGATTAGAGGAATGTAGAAAAACTTTTACCGCTACTGAACCTATTGAAGTTGCAAAGACAAGTGCTATGTCTTATGCAGAACTTGAGATCGCACCTGATTTAGAAATCGGGCAAAGCGTATATTTAAAACAAAATGGTGAGTTTATTCATGATTTTGAATTTGAAGTGGAGGAGTAATTATGAAAGTAATATTATTTATCAACGAAGATACTAGTTTTCTTCAGCAGTACAAAAAATATTTAGCTAAAATTGAAGCAGTTCACGAAGAGATTAAGTCTATGGATCCAAAAGATTACCCAAGACATGCTCCTTCTAATGTCCGTTTCCACTTTGGCGTTACTTACAAGTCTGATAAAGACTATCATAATGATCCTGGATTTTATGATAAATTTTACGAAAGTGTAAAAGAACATGAATTAAAGCCATTCTTTCAAATCACAAACTTTCAACCTAATGAATATAGAGCTGTTTGGTATAAGTTGCAAGACAAAGTAGAAGTTAGATTAATTAAGGAAAATTTTCGGAGTGAACTTAGTGATTATATTGCTAGAAAGTATAACTATAATAGAACTTTAGCTACTTATATTTCAGCTAACTTATTTGAAATGTTTTTAAATGAAGAATTTTCTAGTGAAACATTTTTGAAGATTGTTCAAAATTATGCGGACTAGGAGGTCTATATGAATACTTACACGACAATAGATTCTAAGAAATCTTTCTTGGATAATTACAATATTTATTTGGAAAAAGTGAAAGGAATACATGAACAGTTAAAGAATATTCAACCTTCTGATTATTCGTCTCTTGTTTCTTCTGATAACAGATTAATTCACTTTGAACTAATTTACGAAAGTGATATTACGTTTTCTGCTACCAAGAGTGAATCATTTAATAGTAGTTTTTATGAAAACTTTCTTAAGACTGTTGAAATTCATAGAGTTAAACCATTTTTTAATCATTCTCATTCTCCTAGAAATAGAATGAGTGGTGACTTTTTTGTACATGAGTATAATGCACAGTGGTATGAATTGAGAGAAGAAATATGTCTTTACAGTGCTAGAGGTATATTTAAAAAGGAATTAGGAGATTTGATTTCTAGACAAAATAAGTTTCAAGCTTTAGGTAGTTCTCATATTCCAGAGGACATTTTTGATCTATTGATTGAGGAAGAAGTATCAGACGAAACTTTTATTCGAATTTTAAAAGCTTATAATAGATAATTCATTTTAGATTGTGTTTCATTGACAGGGCCGGATTGTAACCTTTTCTATGGTCTGTCATATCTACGTGCACTTCTAAGTGTTCTATCACTACACATTTGATTGAGTCATGCATTCTTGCTAACATTTCTAACAACTGATCTTGTCTTTCTCTTGTCATTATTCTAGTTATTTCTTCTACACTCATGTTTTTTCCTAAATTGTTCTCTTCTTGAAGTTGATTCATTGAAGTATTCCACTTTGACGTATCGTCTTATTTTGGATCTCACCTCTTTGGTAATATCTCTACCTTCTTGTAGCCAGTCTCTATAAGTTTTCTTTTTCTTTAATATTAATGCTTTCGTATGAGTTGTATTATAGAAATTAAATGATTCATAAGTGTTTTGCCACTTTCTTAATCGTTTTGATAAATGAATTAATTCTCTTGGGAGGTTGTCTAGGGATAGCATTGAGCCATTGTACCAAATTCCGTCAGCACAATAGTCACACATGATAGTAAGCCTATCATGTCTTTTGAAACGTCTGTTTCTATACTGGGATTTCGTCTTCACCAGTTCCAGCCTCTGTAGAAGTAGCTTCTTTTGGAGCCTCTTCTTTTTTAGGTGCAGTTTCTTTCTTCTCAACTGTTTCTTTTTTAGGAGTTTCAGCTGGTGCTAAGAATGCAAATTGTTTACCAAGTTTAGTAAGTTCTGTTTTACTAATCCCAATACCTTGTTTCTTAAGTGCAGATACTGAAGCTCTTAGTTCGCCTCTGTATGTCTCTACTTCTGTTACAAATTTTGCTTTTGAACCTTCTGTTTGAAGTTCTCCATAAGTGAATGTTCCTACACTTGTTTCAAGTACTCCGTCTTCTACAGTTGTTACAACTGTTCCAGCCTCTGAAAGTGTTTGAAACATATCTGCTAGTGTATCTGAGATAGCTACTGCACCTTTAGGATCAATTAAGATAATTTTTGCCATGTTTTTTCCTTTTGTTTTTGATTGAAACTAAATTATATCATAACTTAGCTTCATGTTTGTTTAAGAGATTACAGAGAGTTATAATCAAAGTCAGATAAATCTGCCGCTTTTAATGTTGGTGTACCTTTTGCTCCAATTTCATTGAATGCCACTCTTGCTTTTCTTAAGTAATCTTTAAGGTTTTGCATTTCACCAGGAATAAAGTATTTCTTTTGAACTTCTTTTACTCTTTCAAGATCTGCTGCTGAAGCTTTTGACATACTTAGATTCATTGCAAATTTATATTCTTGATAATCAGCTGTAAATGTTTTTTCATTGAAACCTATGTCTGCATACCATGCTGTATCATGATTCATTACTTTTTTAAGTCTATCTGCTCTATCTTGATCTGTTTTACCTCTTAATACCCATTGTGTCATTGGTGTTGCTTTATCATGAATACGTACAAGTGGGAATAACACTACATTTACTTTATGTTTTTCTAGTTTCTCACCTGCTCTTTTTTCAAGATTTATACATGCTGGACATTCTGGATCTGTAAATAAGTACATTTCTGACTTCTCACCTGTTCCATATGAAAACGCTACTGCTGGTGTTACAAGTACTTTTTCTGCTGGCATTTTTAGTGGCTTACCGTCTACATATGCTGTTCCTGTAAACATAATGTTTTTTCCTTTTACAAGAAATGCTGGAATAGAACTTGACCCTCTTGGACCAGAAACTGTTGTTCTTAATTGAATGATACCCAAATCAACTCTATCATATCCTTTTGTAATTGCTACACCTGGATTTTGTAGAATCTTTTGTTCACTCTGAATTTTCTTTAGTTGGTCTAGAGTAAGTTTTACTGGTTCAGTAGCTGAAGCCGAGATTGTTAGTGCCATTGCACCGAGTAGAATTGCTGTTAGTTTCATTTTTTTCATGAAGACTCCTTAATTTTTATAATTTATTGTATCAGTAAATTTAAAATAAATCAAGGCTTTACCTGTATTTTCTCTAAATTTGTATTAAATACGTTTAAAATAATAACTTAAAAAGGTTAACGAGTGGTATTTACTAATGGTAAATAGACTACAAAGACACTAAAATCGTGTCTTTATGTGTAACAACTTGATTCTTCGAAGTAAAAAGGATCAAAACATACTAGTTCTCCATTAGGTAATCTACCAAATTGTTGTACTAGTATATCTGAACTCCCTATCTCTTCTTTTAGAATATCTAATGTTGATAAGCGTTGTATAGCTTTTGACGCTGCACTTAAAAACTCAAGTTCTAGCGTTCTATCTTCTTTTTCAAAAGAACCACCAGGTACACCTGTATAGTATCTTACTGCAAAATCAAATTCTTCATTGTACATTTCTGTGTTGAAATCTTTTATGAATATACTTTCATATTGATATCCAAAATTTTCTGTTGCTGAAGCAAGTGCTTCTGGTAATGAAGATTTAGCCTTTAATTCTTCTTCTACGTCTGTAAGTTTTGTTACATAGAAAGCGTCTTTATACTCGATTCCCATGTCTATTACTGCTTTCATTGTTTCTGTCTCAATGTCAATATCTTCTATATGTTCAGGACCTAGTATACTTTCATATATAGATCTCTTATTCTTGTCTATAGTAAATATTAATATTTTTCCTTCTTTTTGGTCTTTATCTGGTTCCATTGCAATTGTTGTATTGCCTTCTCCCAGTAAGGTTCCTATTTTTGATAAATCATAAAACATAACTTTCCTTTCGAATGTTAATAATCTGCGTCGTCAAAATAAAATGGGTCAAAACAGATTAACTTTCCACATGGAAGTCTACCAAACTGTTGCATTGATATATCTGAACTTCCATTTTCTTCACCTATGATATCTAACTCTGATAAAGCTTCTATTGCACTTGACGCTGCAAGTAGAATTTCATGCTCTAACATTGTATCTTCTTTTACTAAGTCTTTTTGGCCAGTGTAGTATTCTACGGCCTCATTAAATTCACTTTCATATTCTTCAAAATCAAAATGATTTACTTGAACACTTCCGTTTACTTCATAGTAATTATCTGAAGCTAAGCTTAATGCGTCTGGTAATGCTGAATCTTGCTTTAATTCACTATCTATCTTTGATAGTTTAGTTACATAAAACACGTCTTCAAAAAAGATCCGTTTCTTTTCTGCTTCTTTTAATATTTCGGCAGAAGGATCGATATCTAATATATGTTCTTCACCTAATATAGCTTTATACATATTTCTTTTTAACTTATCTCTTGTAAAAATAAGTATTTTCCCTTCTATTTGATCCATGTTAGGGTCAAGGGCAAGCGTTGTTGTTCCGGCACCAAGTACGGTTCCAAGATCTTTCAAATCATACATGATTATCCTTCTTATAAATTAGTTTATTTTCAATAAAATTAAAAATATATTCTTTGTTATAGTAGTTTAAGATATTTTTGATATAATAGGTTAAACTAACTTAAGGATTTTACATGAAAAAAATTATACTATTAATCTCCACACTCTTCGCTTTTACTGCTTGTTCTACTTCAGAATCTACTTCTTATCGTAATGAACTTGTTGGTATTGTTAATGCTGACACTTTTATTTTTTCTGGTAGCGGGACACAAGGTCTTGTCGGAATTGAATCTTTTGAAACTCTTCCTGTTCAAAAACGTTTAGACCAATCACGTTGTTCTAGAGGAAATGAATTTATTATTAGGGATATGGGCTTTGCCGCTCAGTACTTTGCTGAAACATATATGCATTATGGAAATTCTTATGACGTTAGCTTATATCCTATGAATGATTATTATGGTAGAGAACTTGCCGCTGTTTATGTTGACGATAGGACCTTAAATCTTCTAATGGTTGAAAACGGTTATGCTTTACCTAGTCTTGATACTGGTTTGAATCGTATTGAACCTGCATTCCGTGACGACATAATGCATGCCTTATACATTGCAAAGTCACAAGGGCGTGGACTCTGGTATGATTACTATAATGAAATGCAATGTTTAGAAAACATGTTTCTTTAGGATTTTAGAATGGGTTCTTTAGAAGACGATATTAATTCAATTGGTATTAATATTGAAGCTGAAGAAACAGTTTTATCTATTTTAGATAGAACACCTTTTTCTGACCTTGGTAGTAATCGAACTCATTATATGCAATGGGTCTATATTGAAAACCCAGATATTTCTATTCGTTATTTCTTTTCCTTTGATACTATGGGATTTTTGCAAGGTAAATTTATTTGGAAATCCCATTCTACTAAGGAATATTTTATAATTGATAGAAAACAGGCTAAACTTATGTTATCTACCATGAATTTTAAAGATCCAATTGAAGTCTCTGGAAAACTTATTGGTGATACGTATTTGAAGTCTTATTTAGTATATGATACTGATAGTGGTGAACCATTCAATCCGGAGAATCATTAAGCCGTCTATTACTTTATTTTTGATATAATATATCATAAATATAAAAGGATTTACATATGCTTAATATATACAAAAAACTATTTGAATTTAAAAAAGGTTTTATCGAAACTGAAATTTTCACACTTATTGAAAATGGTGATATAAAATTTAGAATGCATGATTCTGATATTAGCGTTAATGGGAATGTTATCCAAGTTGACGTAGGTACTCAAATAACTCTTAAACATGTAGACGGTAAACTGTCAGTACATTCTATCTATGTCAAACTTGATCGTGAAAACTCCGTTACTCCTGAAAGTGAGAAATCTATAGAACTTATTGTGAACAATGCTGACTTCTTTTTTCAGGCTAAGTTTATTGGTTCTTTCAAAAAAATAACACCAACTACTCTAGAGTTTTTATTCACGGAACAAGACTCTTTTGGAATTGATATCTGTCAATAATTTTCAACCCGCAGCATAAATGCTATATGGGTTGAGGTTTAGTATCATGAAAACATGATTTTTTTGTTTTGCAATCTTTTTCGTTTTTCTTTTTTTAACAGCACTTTATACATATAATAGGCTTGTTTGTAAGAAATCTTTTCTGCATTTCTTTTTTTGTACATTTTAATCTTAAGATCATAGTCTAAGTCTAATACCGAGTCGTTGTGGTCAGATAAACTAACATACTGAAACCAAACACCTTCGACAAAGAAGGGTCTATCAATATCTTTAACTTTCATTATGCTTGCTCCTACTAACTTACTTTTAGCTAGTTTAAACATGCCCCAGTAGATAGGGAAAAGAGCTAAAGTAAGGTTGAAGATAATATACGCAAAACCTATTCCTAAAATAAACTTTTCTTGTAATGCTAATGATAATGCAAACAGAATTGCAAACTCAATGATCGGGGTGTTTCTAAATAATCTTTTCATAAAGATCCTTTTTATAAATTTACATAAGAAATAAATCGAATGTTAAGTAATGTTATATGATTGTTTTGAATAATTGTGGTGGAAGCAGCGGGGATCGAACCCACGGCCTATCGATTAAGAGTCGAGTACTCTACCTACTGAGTTACACTTCCATGTTTTTGGTCCACCAGATAGGGATTGAACCTATGACACCTAGATCTTCAATCTAGTGCTCTACCTAACTGAGCTACTGGTGGATATTATTCTTTTGGTACTTCCACAGGGAGTCGAACCCTGATCCCACGATTAAAAGTCGCGTGCTTCACCGCCAAAGCTTCAGAAGTATAAATGGTGGAAGCGGTGGGGCTCGAACCCACGGCCTATCGATTAAAAGTCGAGTACTCTACCTGCTGAGTTACGCTTCCATTTTCTTTCTGGTCGACCGAACAGGACTTGAACCTGTGACACATGGATTTTCAATCCATTGCTCTACCTAGCTGAGCTACCGGTCGTTGTTTATATGGTGGCCAAGGCGGTTACGACTCCGCGACGTCCAACTCTTCAGGTTGGCGCTCTACATTCTGAGCTACTTAGCCATATAATATGGTGGAAGCGGTGGGGCTCGAACCCACGGCCTATCGATTAAAAGTCGAGTACTCTACCAACTGAGTTACGCTTCCATATTTTTGTTTTTGGTACTTCCGCAGGGAGTCGAACCCGTGATCCCACGATTAAAAGTCGCGTGCTTCACCACCAAAGCTTCAGAAGTATATAATTTTGACATTAAAATATTCTTTTTAGCAATGTGATATGCAGAAGTATAGATTAATATCTTTATGATATTAAAGTTAGTTAACAATATTAAGTTTTATTTGATTGTGTGTGTTAGAAGAAAGGTCAAGGATCGCTCCTATTTCCTCTAGCATACGATTTGGTGTGTAGCCTAACCGTGTGCCAGAAAAAATCTGGAGACGACTAGGCTACATAAACTTTGAAAAGTGTTTGTAGTTGTGTTTCATTATGAAATCCTTAGTTTTTTATTGTTTGTAGTTTATCATACCTTAGCTTAAACTAAGCTTAAATATTAAAAGTTTTTCCTAAAAGGTTTTATTTTAAAACCCTGAGCAATAAATTGCTGCTTGGGTTTAGGAAGTTCTAGTTTTTTACTACGTGAATAGTAATAACTGAACCTTTGTTCTTGTTACCTCTATGGTCTGGCATATCTGCTGCCATGAGAGAATCTAGTCTTTGAGCAAGTGCTTCAACACTTGAACATTTAACTAAAGAGCTACCAACTAAACCAAGAGCAGCGTCTCCGCTGTTATGATATAGTGTATAGTTCACTAGCACTTCTACTTTAGCATTTTTATGCGTTTCTGTAGCTGAGTCTAACAGACCGTTATAGCCATTATCCATAGCATAGTTAACTTCACTGTTAGTTGCGTTTGTACCTGTTGTGATTGTAAGAGTTTTCATTGTGTTGCCTTTTTATTAATTTAAGATCCTTTGTTATATAAGGATATTTAACAATAAGTTTAGTTTTTGATTTATTTTAAGGAGTTTTAAACCCTGAGCAATAAATTGCTGCTTGGGTTTAGCAGAGTCTATTTCACTATTTGTATAGTTACTACTGATTCGTTATTCTGAGTCCCTGTATACTCTGATAATCTCGGCTCTTTAAACGCTGACTCTATATTCTTTTTTAAGTTATCCAGATTTTCTGTTTTTACAATTGAAGAACCTATCTTATCTAACTCTTCATTCTTATGATAAAGCTTGTAACTTATGATCGCAGTGTATATCGTATAAGAGCCCTCTTTCGATTTTGTCTTATTTGTATCACTTACTGAATCTAAATGACCATTGTCTCCTGCTTTTCTTATTTCTAATACTTCTTTTTCTGTTATACGTTTTATAGGGGTTTCAATTTTCATATTATACCTTTGATAGAATAATTGTTGAATCTGTACCATGTACATTTTTCAAGTTAATCTTTTCACTTAACCTGATTTTCAAGTCTTCTATAGAATTTGTTTTTAGTATTGTTGCACCTATGCTATTTAAGGCGTCAAGACCGCTTATGTGTAGTATCTTATACTCTACTAATACTTTATGCTCACCATTCTCTTCTGAGAGATCCTTGAACATACTTTCTGTTGATAGTAGTGGTATGAGCCCCACTTCTTTCTCTTCGTCTGGTAAAGCTATTCTTATTGTTAACATATTACTTACAGAGACAACCAGTCTCTATATCCTCTTCTCTATTATTTTCTGGTTCAGTACCTAACTTTTGGTACTCTTTAAACTTCTCTTCTAGTTCTGTTACTGAAAAGCCACGGATCTCAACTATCGCTGCACCCATTGAAATATACTTTTGTTCAAGGTCTTTCATTTCTTGCCATTCAGCAGGATAAAACTTCCAGAGCTTAAATAGAGACTTTAAATTCTGTTTAGGACATAGGTAACACCCTGTTCTTCCAAAGTGATTATAGAGTGGGTTATGGAACTCTCTCTCTATAAGAATGTCTTCTACTTCTCTCTCTATGATTTTCCAATCAAAGATAGGGTATACAAGATTTTCTTCGTCAGTAATTCTTCTTGGTTCGTCATATGCAATACCTACATATCTTTTAATCTTTTGGTCTTTCCCATAAAGTTCTTTAATGAAATTATCAAAAGGTTTAATTTTTAACTCTCTTGTACACCATGACATACCTATTGTAAAAGGAAATCCTCTTGGTTTCCCTTCGTGTTGACCTTTGGTGAACTCACCCTCTGCCCAACGCTTCCATACAGCTTTACCTGCTTCACCTCTATTCAATAGAACTACTTCTACGTCATATCTGATTTCCCAGTACTCTTTTACTCTATCGATATAGTCATACATTTCTTGGAATTCATAACCTGTATTAGAGAATACAATTAAATCTAGAGGGTCTCCATTTCTTAGTAGTTGGTCTACCATAAAGGTACTATCTTTTCCACCAGACCAACTTGCAACATATTTAAACTCTGGATCTCTATCATATGTTTTTGTTAGTTTTCCAACACGTTCGAACAAGTCTTTTTTATATTTAGCGTCAGCCATTTTCTTTTCTAGTTCTTTTTCTTCAGGAGTTTGAAATTCTAGTTCTAATTGTTTTGTTTTTTTCTTTGCCATATATTGTATTCCTTGGTTAATTTAAATCATTATAACACAGAGTTCATTAAGAACTCCTGTTATTTACTTTTTACCATTTTCTTTCTTTTTTCTTTAAAGTTTTCTAAGTCTAAAAATGCTAATTTAACTTTTGGACCTTTAGTTACAATCACCTTATCTCCACGTTTTAATTCAAATACTTGTGTTTCTCCGTCAATATACATAGAACATTTTGTTCTCTCTGATTTAATTGTTACTCTAATCTTATCTTCCAATTCAGTATGTAAGTTAAAACTATTTTCAAGATCCGAAACAATTGTAGCAACACCTATTGTTTTACCAGTCATGTTTTCTATAATTTCACCGTGATTATTTGTAAAGAATGCAGTACTCCCTAATGCTGTCGAAAAGACTAATCCCATACCTTTTACTCTATGAGGCTTTTCTTTTTCTGTTACAGGTCTAAAAGTAAATCCTGATAATTGTTCATTATCTGATAATTCTTTGATACCTTTTATTTCAAAGTCATTATAGTCCATAATTCTATTACCTAAAACAATGTCATTTGTTGCTGTTGCTTGAAAGACTCTTCTTACAGAACCATTTGTTCTTTTTCTAATAACTTTTACCTGTAAAGTATATGACTCTATTATATTTAAGTTTATAAATTTATCTTTTTCTAAATCGGCAATATTTACTTCATTCATTAAAAAGTTTACTGTTCCTGCTGCAATACCAAAAAATGGCACTCCATGGTATCCATAATCTTGTATAGCATGTAATAAGCTTCCGTCTCCACCAGATACAACTACTATGTCTGGATTTTTTTCTTGCATAGCATTAGGGTTTAATTTTAAAAACTCTTTATCTACTTTTGTTAATTTGTTAAATGTTGGTATATATAATTGCTTCATATTAGTTCCTTTTGAAGTATTATAGCTCAAAGATCCTTAATCTCTATTTAAAGTTATTCCGATATACTCTTTTCCACGGAATTAGCTCATTAACCTATTTATGATATAATTCTAATCTAAACTAAAAAAAAAGGAGTATGTATGCATACTGTAATCGATAAAGATAATTTTGAAGAAATCACTAATGAGGGCGTAACGCTTGTAGACTTTTGGGCACCTTGGTGTGGACCATGTAGAATGATTGCACCTGTTATTGACGAACTTGCTGAAGAGTATAAAGATAAAGCTGTAATTGGAAAGGTGAATACTGACGAAAATCAAGAGCTTGCTGCTAAATATGGAGTACGTTCCATTCCATTTATCATGTTTATGAAAGACGGTAAAATGGTTGACTCTATGGTCGGTGCCGCTTCAAAAGACGCTTTCAAAGAAAAACTTGACGCTGTCTTAGGTCTATAACCAGAGAGAGGTGAAACTCCTCTCAACACTTCTTAAGCTTCCTTATTGTATACTTAAACAAAAAAAGGAATATTTAATTCATGTCTATACCATTTGTCGATCAATCCTCTAACATTTTAGAATATAATTTATTTGACCATAGAATTGATACTTCTCAATTTACGGTACTTGAATCACGTAAACTAACCTTAGCTGGTTTAGAACTTGAGATAGGTATTATTGGTGAAAGTCATTTTCTTTGTATTGAAGATTTCTTTTCTGAAGTTCTTGCGTGCGTAGATCCTAAGGAAACAGCATTCTTTAGCGAAGAAATAAATGAAGATAGAGTTTCTTTTGTGAATGACTTTCATGGTCTAGAGATTAGTACTTTAGTTTTCAAGTACTCTTTAGAGGACTCTTCTGAAGATATTGATTTTATTCTTAACTTCTTTAAACAAAAGTCTATACTAAGTTATACATTCCCTCGCTGCCCGGATACTGAATATCCTTTTGATCCTATTACCGCCTTAAGTATTGAGGAAGATAATAATGAGATCACTATCATGACTTTACATGCTTATCCAAATGAGGGTAAAATTGTTTACTCTGCTACACAAATTACTCAATTGGAGAAGTAAAAAATGAAACACAAAGGTTCTGTTTATATTATTGGAGACGTACATGGTCACTTAGCGACACTTATAGCTCTTCTTAATAAGATACCTGCGAATGCCAGGATTATCTTTACAGGTGACCTTATGGACCGTGGTCCTGAATCTAAAGGTGTTATCGAATTACTTATTGAGAACGGATATGAGTCTATTCTTGGAAATCATGATTATGAGTTTCTTCATTATCGTCGTGATAAAAAAACCGGGGCCCCTCTTATTTACATGGATCTACTTCATAGTGGTTATAGTCAAATGTCTACTATCAATTCTTATATTAGGGACGTTCAATTTAATCTTGAAGAGTATGAAGAACATTTAGACTTTGTACGTAAGTTCCCTTTATTTAAATATATTGAATTTGAAGACGAAAATGTTTTACCTTTAGTTGTTAGTCATTCTTTTATACTTCCTTATTGGAGAGGGCCAGACACACTACTTCAACCTATAGAAATTGAGCGTGTGCTTCTTAGGCATATGAATAATAAAAGTGGTAATGTCAAATATATTAATGACGACTTTACTCATACAGGTGTTTTCAATGTCATGGGACATAGTCATTTTAAAGAAGTTGTTCTTGCTGATAATTTTGCTATTGTTGACACCGGGGCTTGTTATAAAAATAAGTTAAGTGCACTTAAATATCCTGAAATGGAAATTATTAGTCAAGATTTTAAAGGTTAAGTTCTTTTTTCTAAATTTCTCTTTTATAACAAAGCATAAATAAATCTTATGGAGGTTTACTATGCTTGTACAAAACATGCTTGAATCAAAAAACTTTTTCTCTATTGTTGCCGAAAATGACGGCTCGTCTCTAACAAGTTCTTCAGCTGAAGTTCTTCAACTTAAGTCTCTTATTGAAAAGACTGATAAGAAATTTATTAAAGCTACAGAAGTTTTCTCTTTTGGGTATAACCAGCTTTGTATTCTTTTTAGATTTTAAATTGTTGATAGGCTTTTTCTACTAGAGGTACGTAAAGTGACTCCTCTGGATAGAAACTTAAGTATAGTTCAAAATCTTCTACACTCATTGTATAAATATTATGTTTTTCTCTTGTTTTCTCTTCTAGTTTTCCCATATATAGATTTTCTATATATCTTGCTTTACCGTCTCGGTATGTCTTCATTCTCCCTACATACTCTATTTTTTCAACTTTTAAACCCATTTGTCTATTCAGTTCTTCTATTGAATGATTATTCCCTATCATTCCCGGGATCTTCATTCCTACGTCTTTATGAGAAGACATTATAAAAAATTCATTATTTTTATCAAATATTACAAACAAAGACTCCTTTATAGGAACATTATCTATATTACCTTTCTCATATTCAACTTCTTTTTTATCCATTAATTATGTCTTCTATATTATTGACTAAGTTTTTCTCTTTTATTAATTTTATCAATTGGGCTCGTGCATTTCCAATAAATGGATACTCTAGAAATGATTTTAATGGTTTGCATTTTTTATATGTGCCCAAATACATAATTGTTGTACCTGTTATCTCTGCTCCATAGTCTATTCCATTTGATACATTTTTTTGCATTTCAAACATTTCTTCTGTTGTTACTTCACATATGTAGAAATACTTTCCATTAGAATGATCTAGAAGCTCTATATGTCTATCTCCTAGGTCATAACCTATCTCTTCTACAGTTTCTCTTCTTACAGCTTGCTCAGGTGTCTCTCCTTCGTCTATGTGTCCACCAGGAAAACTTATCTTACCGTCCCAACGAGAAATTACAAAGACAGAGGATACTATTGTCTTTCTAGTACTTTGGATTAATGACATGCAATCTTCCCATGGTTTGTAATTTTTTGAATAAAATGCGATAAATGAAGCTTCTCTTCTCTCTTCCATAGTAGATCCTCGTGATTTAATTGTTATTATTATATCCACTTAAGATTAAGAAAAGCTTGATTTTTAGGTATGTTTTTGATTTTTATAGTTTGAGCCTGCTTATTTGAGGCTCTTGTAGTTTGATTGTACTCTATAGTTATGTGAAGGGGTCATAGAGTGTTTAAGCCAAAGGCCCGTGTTTTGTAACACTTACCTTTTTTCCGTTTGCCAAGGTTTCTACCTCAACATACATTGCCCAGCCTTTTTTCATAACCTTTTTAGAGGTTACTTTCCCGTCTTTATCTCTATACACTGAGTCACAGTTCTTACCGTGACGAGAGATTATTTTTGTTTCTTTCATAGTGTTCTCCTACGAGGAAGAATACCTGCAACCTAAGTTACAAAAAGAAAGTGTGTTTTGAATTTTTTCTGTTTACTCTTCCTCGTTAATGTGAAGAGTACGTCGGGCCTTTGTTTCTTAATTTCATAAATCAATCCTTTATGTTTTGATAGTACTATTATACCATAAGTTACCTTAGAATGTCAAGAGATTAAAATGGTATTTCATTCTCTAACATATCTTCTTGTTCTTCTACCGGTCTATCTGTTATTTTTCTTTCTTCTGTTATATCTTCATTTCTATCCCAGACGATATCTAATTTTTCTTCTATCTTGCTAAACCAGCTATTATATTCTTTGAAGATCTTTTCTACTGTATCTTCTAGATACTCGTCTTTTGAGAATAACTTATGGCTATCATATTCTAATGCTTCTCTTGATAGTTTTATCATTTCTAATATATTATCTCTTCTTAATACATTTCTATATATATGACCACTTCTTACCTCTGAATTTGCTTCATTTATTTTTTTTCTAGTATATGCACTTAATGCATAGAAGTTGTTTTCAGTTACTGCTAGCTCTATTTCGTCTAATATATTCATAGCGCTATTTTTAAATCCAGGTAATATTTCTGATTGAAGAAAGTTAATCCAATTGTCTTCATTATATTGTATACGGTCCATTAATTTTTCATAAAGATAAAACCCTACAAATGACGTTCTTTGGTTTTTTGCTTTCTCTCTTGTTAGTAATCCAAATCCTCTTCTTCCAGGGAAGAAACATTCCATTAATATCGTTGTATTTATTTCTTTTGTCATTACTAAATATCTTTCCGGTCTCATTACTTGAAACTCTCTATTTTCCGTCACCTTATTCAATACAAAATCTTGTATACTTGATAGTATTACTTTTGATTTTACCATATTATCCCATTGATTTTTTACACTATTTGTAAGTTTTCTATGAGATTTCATAAGATAAAAATACATAGGATCCTTTCTAACTTTTTCAAAGTCCAAAGGTTCTAATTCTTTTCTTGCAATTTTTTCTTCTTTGTTTCCATAAACATATATATAATTTTTGCCATTTCCAAATAATAGTTCTAAACTTCTTTCTATTTCTATGAAACCATTTTCTATATTTGTGACCATTACAATTCTAGGGAATGTAAGTTCTCCAATATTTGCAAATATTACTATTTCTTCTGAATTTTCATTGTAAATAAGTAGCATACTAGAGATTATATTTGATATTTCTTCATTTGAGCTTCTTAAGCTAACTAACATAGAAGACCAAGAACCTTTCTTTTTTACTTTTACTGTTTTCTCTAGTTGATATTTGCCTAGTGCCTCTAGTAAACTTGCTTCATTTGTAAAAGGTATGAACTCGTCTATTAGTGTTTGTTTTATTATTTCTTCAATCATTTTCTTTTCCTTTTAAAATGGTATGTATTCTGAATTATTTCTAGTATCTTGTGTATTGTATTCTCTACCTTTAAATAACTCTTTTAGTTCTATAAATCTAAAATCTTGTTCTTTTTTCGTTAAGAATAGTTGAATATCTTTTTTATATATCTCTTTTAGTTCTGCTTTTATAGCTACATATATCAAAGGTAATGCTTTCTTTTGATTTTCAATCTCATATTTATTTCTTTTAATTAATGTTTCTAAGAATTTCATAGCGTCTTTTTTTGTTACAAATATATCCCATGATAACTTTAAAAAACTTTTATAAAAACTTTCTAAAAATTCTTCAAATTCACCTTTTTCAAATTTATATTTTGTTTTTAGTTCCGGATATGCTATTAAAGCTTCATATACTTCTTTTTCAAAGTATGGTGTACTTGTATAGGCATGCATAAAGTTATAACCTATATTTCTTGTATTACTATCATTTGTGCGTGAATATGCTCCTCTTATAAAGAGATTTCGTCTCCACATATTTCTTGTTAGAGTTATTCTTATTCTTTGCTTTTCTTTTTCTGATACAT
>Ga0256824_10000181_pt1 | contig 22605 bp, 19 predicted proteins | sample CV67metaG_FD_191570 | JGI IMG/M metagenome (GOLD analysis project Ga0256824, IMG submission 191570) | Hydrothermal vent microbial communities from East Pacific Rise, Pacific Ocean - CV67 | ecosystem: Environmental > Aquatic > Marine > Hydrothermal vents | place: Pacific Ocean: East Pacific Rise...
GACTCTTCACCTGTGAACGCATAGATATTATAATTACCATCTGGATTGTGTCTATCGGAGGGAGCATTTAGGAGGGTGAGGCGGGAGCGTAGGAGTTGTTGATTATCATCGTACACTTTTTTTTCCTTTGCGTAGATATCTATTTGGTACTACTAAATTCTTACTACCAAAAGAGTGTCTTAGGCAAAGTACGTCATGTACTCTTTCCTAACTCTACGAAAAATAGAGTTAAGCTTTTTCTAACACAATATATTTAAAGATTATATAAATTGATTAACACAATAATGGTAACTTTCTTTAACTTAAATATGGATAAAAACAATTGGGGTATTAGGTATAAATTTTAAAAACACACGCTATAATATCTTTCATTTATTTATAGAAAAAGGGTAACAATGCAAACAAGAAGTACAGTTTTAGTCAATACACCAGGTGTGATAGCATACTATAAACATTCACTCAATTTTTCAATAGAAAATGATATGCTAGTCCTTCAAAGTGGTGCATTACTCGCACCTAGAGGGACATATATTGAGTTAGATGCTTCATCTTATGTACTCTGTGAAAATTTAGCATTAGCATTTTTCGAAAACCAAAAACATTATTATTTTTATCTCCATAAAGGAAGAGTGTTAAAAGAGGACGCTAGCAATTATTTACTACATAATCAAATAGATCAAGGTCTACATTTTGTTATAAGTGAGGAGATAAATGAAGAGATGGTTCTCCTAGGTGAAGTGACCATCGACTACAAAGAAAAAGACAGTGAAGGAAAACGTGTATTGAGTATAGCCAAAAATACTTTTTCACCTCAAGCAAATGAAATTGATATTTGCCAACGAAACAATATTGTCTTAAAGCACAATATTATGAGTGAAGATGAACGTCATTGGTTTGCTAAACCCCTTTATGAGTTAGCATTCACACTACATGAAAAAATGAAAAGTGAAAACATACAAGAATTTGGCATACTTTCTTCAGCCTTTTTTGCCTTTTTTGAAACGATAGAGACATCAGATATCTCTTATCATCAACTCTATAAAAAATGTCTATACAATACAAAACTTGTTTCATGGCTAGACCAAACAACCTATTCAGAAGAGACAAACAAGCATTTTAAACTTTTGGAGACACAGGTTTTTAAAGAGTCTCATACATATAACTGCCAATACTATATGATAGACAAAAATGATGAGGAGGGTTTTTTCTATTCATACATCAAGCATATTGTAAACCTTACAGAATCACTGCAGTATATTGAACCTATAAGCAAGGAGACAAACGAAGAAAAAAAACTTATAGAATTGTCTAAAGATATATCTAAAAATGACAACTATTCATTTGAAGCTGTATTACCTGAAGCTTTTATGTTAGAAGAGGAAGAAGAAGTAATGATACAAGCAGAACCTACTCCCTTACAGATAGAAGAAGAGAATGAACACGATGACACTATCTTGATAGGCGGAAATCATAGTTCCACACAATATGTACAAATAGGAAGAAGTGAAACTTCTTCTAACGATATAATTTTAGGTAAAGATGATACATCAATTTCGAGAGTACATGCAAAAGTCACAGCACATGCACAAGGTTTTTTTATAGAAGATATGAGCTCTCAAGGTACGTACGTAGACGGTGAAAGAATAGAGAAAAATACTAAAAAATTTGTGACTATGGATAACCATATCGTGCTAGGTAAAAAAGGCTATGTTTTAGATTTAGCACAACATGAACTTCAAGCACTTTGTAGTTAAATACTATGCCCCATACACCGATGCAGTTTATCCGTATACTCCAAGATGAATGTATAACCCCAAAAGGGACATATAAGATTGTCACAAGTATCTATAACCTCACCTATAGAAGTGAAGTATTCTTAGATAATCAATTGATAGATGCATTAGAAAAAGAATGTTATTATCTGACCTATGATGTTAAAAAAGAGGAATATTTTAAAAATAAATATATTGAGGCACATCAAGTTATAAAAAAGAAATATTGTAAAGAGGAAAAAGAGATAGTCTTTCAAACAAAAAGAATCATACCAAGCTTACACATACCTAACTTAGACTATCTGAAACTTTCTAAAATATTTTTAGGCTTACTATTTTCTTTTATACTTCTATTTTTTATAAAAAACAGTATCAAGGAAACCCCTAAAGATACATCTTCTGCACCCATAAATGAAAAAGAAATACCATTACCTAAAATATCACAAGATATAGAAAATATAAATGTACTTGAGATACCCAAAATAACCAAAGATGAGGAAGACCTATTTGTTTGGACTCCTCCAAAAGACTTTCATCTAGATGCGTCACATTATTTTCCTCTCTCTTTTACAAATAACAGTAATGTAGAAGTAAGCATAGAACTTACAGGTCGTACTATTAAACAAAGTCCATATGATGAAATCATACAGTTTAAAGATAGTGATATCTACGCAAAAGTAGCAAGGGGCGAAACAAAAATATTCCAACTATACATAGAACCCACATATTATAAGCAGTTCAATAAGGGAAAATATACAGGGACATTAACTTTTACACTAGATGATACAAAAGAAAAGATATTGGTGACCAAACAGTTTTCATTTGAGGTGAAATAATTTCTATGATACGATATATTATGATGCTTTTTCTTGTATGCCATCATCTTTTGTTGGCAAATTTACCTATGGTAATTAGTGATACTATAGCCTCTAATGTAACACAAGATAAGATCCTATATAAGACTTTTTCATTTAGTCAAAAAAAGAGTGAAACAAAGGTCTTAGAAGCTTTTATAAAAGGTGAAACTAAAGTGGCTTTACTTAGAGCTGATATGCTAAGAAAACTCTATCAATATAATGAAAACAGATTCGCGCCAAATTATATAATTATTGGAAAAACCTTAAAAAGATCAAGATTATATTATGCTGGAAAGTTTAAAGCACCTGATTTATTAAGTCTAAAACATAAAAAACTCTCTGTAGGTATATTAGAAAATGCCGCAGGTGGATATTTAAAAGCATTACTAAAAGAAAACGATATAAGTCATAGTCTCAATACAGTCTCTATAGATGCCTATAGAAGCATTAGACAAATACGTACCCAAAATATAGATGGTATTTTTCTTTTTGCTTCACAAAGCTATAAAAATATTATTGCTAACTATCTAAAGCCCTATCCAAAAGTGATGATGAAGTTTTTAAAGAAGCAACGTGACTTTGAATGTAGTAACAAGTATTGTTTCTTGCCATACTACCTTGTAGCAAGAAAGAGTTTGAGTGAACATGTGATGCAAAATATTTATATACAAACAAAATCAATTTTAGATATTGAGTCACCTTTAGTTGCAGAGCTTGGTGAGTATTTGATTGGTATCACCCCTCCTAGTAAACCCCTTCAACCTTTTATTGCTAAGAAAACTAAAAAGAAAGAAGTAAAAACACCAAGAGTAAGTACATATAAAAATCCTAAATTGCATAGGTCACCATGGATGGATTTAGCCTTAGGTGAGGCTATAAGAGGAAAAGGGAGTACAGAATACCAGCTACCTATGTTAGACCAGTCTTACAAATATATTCGTTTTGCAAAAGGGGATAAAGGCATTACCACTGCACCTAACGATAGTAAATTTGGATCTTGGTGTGCCGCATATATATGTTGGACATTGGGGAATTCAGGTTTTACTATACACAAAGATGGACGTATGGCATCACAAGCATTTCGTTATAATAAAAAAATACTCTATAAAAAAATAAAAAAACCTATTTTTGGGGCTATTATTCTATATACGAAGGTGACTAATCCTGCACACGGACATATAGGCTATCTTTTTGGTTTGACACCTTCTGGGAAATATATTCTTTTGGGTGGAAACCAAAATAATCGTCTTAAGTTTGCCGCATACCCTAAGCGTTTTGGTTCTTATAAACTAAATGGATTTTATGTACCTATTGACTATAAGATAACTTCAAAAGATAGATTACGTAAGAAAGATTATTATCCCTCTGCAAAATTTTTAAATAAAAAATATGGGATAATACACAAATCAAATAATCATAAAGTACGTTAAAGTCATACAATCACCACTTTATCTTCATTTACCTCACCTAGCCAACCATTTACACCTAAATGTATCTGACTCCCCTCACCCATAATGCAAGGTTCTATATTTTCTTTTTTTATAGTCACAGCAAAGTCATAATCAAGTGGATCGGTCTGTATATAGTTTATCAGTGTTTTCAACTCTTCTTTTTTCTCTCCAATAAGACTGAAGCTATTGAGCATATCCCATGGGATATCCTCAAAGTGAATTCTAAACTTTAAGTTTCTCGTGAGCATAAATTCTCCAATACTCATATCCATACCTAGCGTACAATTTTCATCGCCTAAGCGTACAAGCTGCTCTTCTGCTATAACAGACTTTGAGACTATCCCCTCTTCTATACTTATGTGTTCATGAGAAAAATAGTGTTTTAATACAGCTATAAGTGAACCTGTTGATTTTTGCCGCATACTCAAAATACCAGCATAAGGCAAAAGTTTATGAAGATTCAGAGAAGTTGCTTGTGTATGAGCTTCATTGTTTAACCCCATAATAGACAATACATAATTTGAAAAATTATCTTTTAAATCATTTTCATACTGTATATAATAACGTTGTTGTCTCCATATAGGATAAATAAGTTTTTTTAACCTGTGGTTAAACATATTTAGAAAATCAAGGAGTATGTTGTCATTATGAGAATCATCAAGGACAGCTTCGTTGTAATGATACGGTAGGGGAGAAGACGCACCAAAAATACTTAAAAAATTTAACTGCATTTCAACTTCTACACTGCCTAGCCTCTTATCTATAGTAAAAATTACTTGCTGCACATCAGATGTTTGAAATGCTAAACTAGGGTTTGCAGTAAAATACAGACACTCATAAAGCCCATCAAAATCTTTTTTGGGGTACATTTGCTTTAAAAATGTCATAACCAACCGTATAGCAATAGGCAAAGTGACATTCTTTACTACTTTTTCTAATGCACTATTGACTAATGCAATAGTATCTTGCTCTATCCGCATACTATAAAAAGTCCAACATTAATTAAATATCTTTCCTATGGATTCAGAAGCTTTTTTTGTGATGGCATCTGAGGCTGCATCCTTAGCTGTATTGGTTATCTTGTCTGTGTCTATCTCCATCTTAGTAGCTGAGTCAGTAGTATTTTCAGAGCTATTTCTTGCAAGATTATGTACTTTCTTCATACTATTTTGACTTAAGATAAGCGTAATATCATTTTTTCTTTCAGGCATTATCTCTTGTATAAACCTCCAGTTATCATTACTCTCAACATCCTTAAAACCTGCCACTATCGCATAGTATCGAGTATTGGCATTTGGTCTTACATGAAACTTCTCCATTTGTGAGGGATTAAGTGTTTTTTTAGAGTACTTAATAATCTCACCATCTAACTTAGACCTCTTTTTTTTCATAAGCTCAAAGTAGTCTAAACGTTTAAAGTATTCATCTGTTTCAAGCTCAAAAAAGTGTACGGCTATAGGTGTTTTTGTATTTGAGGCTATCACTGCGACATCCAAGGTTGTGGGGTTTGGAGCCTGATTTATAGGTATACTTTTGACTTCTGGAGCATCGTCAAACAATGACATACACCCAGAAAGCACAAAAGGAAGCAGTATAAAAGTAGTTAAATTTTTCTTTCTCATCGTTTTTCCCTCATCCATTTTATGTTTGTATTATTATATCACAATGTATTAATCATAAAATGAATTTTAGATATGGTAATACTTTACATGAAAGTATACTTACTCCAAAAGAAGAGATATAGAGTTATTATCCTTCTTTTATGTCTCATTCACTATTTAACAAAACAAACAAACCCTAGTATATTTATATATTGTTTTGACAGCAAACTATTCACCATACATAATTGAAACATCTAGAGTAACCTTCATTTGTTATTTTTTCTTTAATTTAAAGTTTATAAAAGGACTCTTTTTTGTAAATAAGATAATGGCATTTCCTTTTACTTCAAAAGAACCTGCAGCCCCTCCTTTTTTATAGGAGACTATCATTCTTTCTTTAGACTTCATTTTTCGCTTTAGTTTTTGAAAAAGTTTTAGTATAGCCCAAGGTCCTTCTCCTCTTATCTTCACGACCCTTTCACTTCTTAGATTGTACAAGGTAAATTTTGCTAAAGAGTCTTGATATTTTGTCGGCCATACAAACTTTACCTCTTTTTCAGGGCCATGTTCATAAATAATGTCTTGATCTTCATACAGTATGTCCATGGCTGAGAGTGAGGGGCTAAGACTCTTTGCTTTTATCATAAATGCTAAATGAAGTACCCCACTTTGAGGTTCAAAAAATAATTTTTGTATCTTCTTAGCTGCAAGCATAGACTTTACCATACTCTTTGTAATGGCTATCTTTGCGCCACTTACATCTCTTAGCTCAAAGGTTCCTGATTGCGTATCTATATTCACAAATGGCATGACATACTTATCATAAAACTTGTCTAACATACCATCCTTTTGAAAAAATGCCTTAAAGTCATCGATGGCAATATCACTTTTACTCCCTAATGCTAGAGGAAATTTACCTTCAATTTTACTTTTATAAAAAGACCATATCTTATCGTTATAAGTTTTGTCTACATAACCATTGACTAGCCCTACTAAATAGCCCCAACTATCAGAAAGTGCAGAGTTATACCACTCCAAGATATGTGCAGGTAAGAGCGTACTTTTCATAGAAAAAGATCTGTTTTTACCTTCTCCTTGATTACTGTTAATAATTTTAAAAGCACTCTCTTTTGGATTTATTGCTGTGTCAATCCCCAACATTGACTGATAAATCTTCTCTGTATGTCTTAATGCCATTTGCAACTTACGTGAAGGTTCACCTTTTTCTCCTATGAGTTCATGATACGGCTTAAATGTATTTCTCAAATCAAAGACATATTTATCTCCTGCAAAATTTGCCCCTAGTTTAGTACCAACACGTTGATACCTGTCTATCTTTGCACCAACATTACCTAAAACATCAGAAGCATTCATCCCTGACTCTCTTTTTTTCTTCAAGAGTGCTTCAGCTTTTTCTTTAGGTGTGAGAAGATAAGTATGTTTTTTTAACTCTCTTAATACCTCTACCACAGGAGATGCCCCTGAGCTGAGAAGCTCAAGTTGTGCAGCAAGCTCTCCTGCATTAGTATACGAAGGTATAGTAATGGACGACAGTGCTTTATTCCAATGTCTTCGATAGTCTCTAAAATAAAGAGAAAGGATTTTATTATAAACCCTATCCACTTCTTTTGATTTTATATCTTTAGTTTTATCTCCTAATATCCAACTTTTTGACATAGATTGATTGATAAGAAACTTCGCCTTAAGTAGTATAATTTTTTCATACCCTTCTTTAGTATAAAAACCAGGTATACGGTACTCTGTACCTTTTAATGAATCTGGAAATGCATCAAGTATTTCTAAAAATTGAAAGTCATACAGTCCCTGTGTACTTGCTATGTCCTGTAAGTTCTTATATACAAGCCCTGCTTTACCTGCATGTGCTGTAAGTTTTCTTCTTGCCCTAAATATAGTTCTTTGTCTAAGAGATGGCGTGGTATAGTTTGCATCTAATAAAGTAGCAAAATGTGTATTGAGTCTACCAATTTCAGAATCTTCAAGCTCATTATCCCACCTATCAATCATATAATCTTCAAGATACTCTTTTTTTCTACGTTCATTATTGGCTAACATCAAATACGCCTTAAGGTTACCCTGTGTCTCTGACTTGTCATCAAGGTGATCTAGTACCTCTTTTTCTATGATAATGCTCACTTTAGGCAAAAGCAGGGTTTTAAGTGCATACCTATAAAGTTTCTTCACTTTATTGTCTCGACTTTGAATACTTTGGTATCCTGGTTTCCATAATTGCTTCGCAATATCTTCATCTCTTATCATAGAATGCAAAGCATCAAGCATCCCTAAAATACGCTGTAACTCACTAAGCTTGTTGTCTATAGTATAGCTCTCTTTGTAACTTTGCTCTTGAGCTTGATTTTGTATACCATAGGCAAAGACTTCTACACGTCTATTAAGGCTTCTCCCTTCGACCGTTTGGTTATTGGCTATAGGACTACCTTCACCTTCACCTATACTACTCAGTCTATTTTTACTAATACCTTGTTCTTCAAAAAATTCTTGAACTGCCTTGGCTCTGTCATTGGAGAGTTTTAAATTCTCTTTTTGGCTTCCTATACTGTCTGTGTGACCTATGATTTTTACTTTAGTACTTTCATCAAATGTTTGAATACGGTCACTTATCTTGAGAAGTTGTCTCTTTGCATGTATTGTCAAAGAAGCTTGCGAGGATTGAAAATTAAGATCCTCACCATGTTTTCCTCCAAGCTTACCTATTTGTACAGCATCTTTTGGTTTATGTGCTTTCCGTTGCAACACAACACTAGGTTCTTTCTCATCTTTTTTTAAAGAAACATACTCTGCATAAATATCTTTTAGTGCAGTAACCTCTTGGTTTTCCTCTTTTATGAAGTCTGTCCAAAAATAAATAATTGCTGCAAAAAGAAGTCCTAGTATCCCAAACAGTGCTAACCAAAAATAAGCAAACCTTTTTCTATAGGCATCATGCACATTGGCAAGTTGCGTTTCAGAAAGAATAACCCTTTCAAATACTTTTGGGACAAAAAGAGCATTAGAAGATTGCATCATCTGGCTTGAACGATATGTAACCATATCTTGGGAGGAAGAAGTATTCTCTTTAGCGCCAACATTTGAAAAGTAAATACCCCTCAACATTAAAGGTGTAGAATATCTACTTTTAGAAAATATCTTATTTGAAAAGTGACTGACCTTACCTAGAAACAGTTGAAATTGATCTAGGAACAAAAAGATATCTTTTCTCTCTTTTGGCTCCCACGAGTTATGTATACTCTCTAGTGTTTCATACTCTAGTTTCTGTATAAGGTTAGACATATTTACTTCTATAAGTTCTTGTGAAATCTCTTCTATATGGTCTTTGAATGTCACACCAAGTACTTCTCTTTTTTCTTCACTTGTAAGTGTGTTGAAAAAGTGAGTAAATCCTGGTACCACATTTGTACCAGTCACCATCATATAGATAGGTATTTTTGCAGAAAAAGTTTGAGAGATACCATGCAATTTTTCTCTTACCACTTTAGCGAATTCATTGCTATCAAGTTCATCATTTTTAAGAATATCTTGCGCATTAATACTTAAAATGATACCATTGATAGGTCTTCTCCATCTCTCTTTCTTAAAGAGACGTAAAAACTCTAGCCAAATAGGGTTACTTGTACTATTTTTGTCTAAGGTTATATACTGTTTTGGTACAGATACAAACACACCTTCTTCTGAAAAAAACCACTTAAAGTAACTCTTTGTCTCAGCATCATCATCTCTATACTCTATATTTACAGGGAAATCTAATCCTGAGTTATCTAAAATAGCCTTATGCTCGGCATCATCTCCACCTAATACTAGGTACCATGGCAACTCATAATTATGTGATGCACGATTTTTATATATGTGGTTGGTTTTAATAATATTAAGTGCTTTATAAAATGTTTTTCTTAATTCTTTAATGGCACTTTTTTTAAGCCTTTTAAGCTCTCTTTGTTTTTTACGTTCTTCTCGTTTTGCTTCACGTGTTTTTCTTCTTGTCTCCCTCTCTTCTTCCTTTGTTAAAAATAAATAAGAGAGTTGTGCTATCAACACCATAAGAAAAAATATAGACGCATACAGTAACCGTTTACCCTGATCTTGAAAACTTGTTTTACTTATATCATCCCAAAAAAAGATAAACAATATAGAAAATAAAAAAGAAAGGAGTGTAATCCAAAAAAGAGGACTCTTAAATACTTTTCTCATTTATATCCTTTGCTGTTTTGTCTATTTTTTCAGAGTTAATCATTTGTATTAATTCTTCTTCGTTATTTGATACGGTGTTGGTATAAATCGCATAGACCATACCTAACAATATGATCCCACTTACTATAAATACTTTATAGGGAATATGTAAAAAAAGTTTATGCTTTTTATCTGATACAGGGTGTCCTTCATAAAACTTATCATCTTTGGCTGTAAAATTACGTATGTACGTATAAAGTTCATTTCTTATCCGTTCAAGCTCCACTTCTCCTCGAGAACTTTTATCTAATGCATATCTACCCTTATATCCCATGGATATACAAATATACGCAAGCTCAATATGTTGAATATACTTATTTGGTTCTTTAATAAACTGCTCAAGTAGCTGAAAAAACTTTTCCCCACCATAGGTCTCTTGATAATAATAGTGTAACAAGCTACTGTCAGCCCAAGAAATATTATTTTGCCATGGCATATGACTCAATGTATCATCCACAAAAGTTGCCAATATATACCGTACTATCATAATATGCGTATTTTCTATCCCTTGTTCAGAGAGTAAACGTGTATGGTTATCCATCGTTAAAATAAGCTTCTTTTTAAGCTCACGAATTTCTGATTGAGATGCACTATCAAAAGCATCTATCTCTCGATATAATGAACGCAATATACTAATAAAAGGATGTTTTTGATAGGCATTCATAAAAGGTAAATCATAATGCATTTTTTCCACATACTGAGAAGTATGCGAATCATGCTCCATAAAAGTATTATTTGCTGGTGTTACTGCCTTCTTCGCATCATGCGATATAAGGACTGTCAAATCATCAAGATCACTCATGGTTCACCTTATTCTTGTCTAATAGACCAAAGTATAAATTCAATATTATACTTATCCGTATCAGGGAAATGCAGTGCAATACCTGATGATTTTAATAAATTATCTTTATCACTACTTTTAAGTGTAAGTGCTAAATAGAGATTATTGACTCTGTATGGCACTTCTTTAGGTGCAGTAGTAAGTGCTGTATATTTAAATCCAGGGAGATGATGGTTCACTAAATTTCGTATCTCTTCTACTGTACCTATTTTAAGGTTATCCATGAGCAGTTTCTTTAATTTATTTGCTTCTAAGTCTCCAGTAATTGCAAGTACAAATGTAGAGTTTGCTAATATACTTTTGTCTTGAAGTGCTCCAATATGTACACCAAACTTATGTTTATCTAAAGGTATCACATTAGAGGCACTTTCCAATGCTTGACCTAGTAAAGTTTTTATGTCAAAAAATAGTGTTTCAAATGCCACATGTTGCTCTTTATGCATATAGGTATATGCTTCACGAAGGCGCTTCTCTTTGGACATAAAAACGGTAAGTTCAGCCATGAAGGAAGTAAGTTCAAGATAAAGTTCACCAGGATGAATATTCTCTTGTGTACTATAATAATGTAACTTACTCTCATACTTGTTTAGTAACTGCAAAATTAAATAATCTCTTAGTTCTGTACTTTTAAGTCTATCTGTAGAAATTTTTTCCAATAATTTTTCTGCACGATGACCTATAATCCCTTTTAGCTCATCTAGCTTAGAAAGTAGATGTACTGCCTTGTTTAGATGTAGATACGTTGGTTTATATGTCTTGTCTAAGGTCACAACATTATTTACAGATACCGCGGATACCTTTGCTATTTGTATTTGTGAATATCCTTCTCTATATTCTTTTAAAAGCCTAAGATTAGGATATGCGAAAGTTATATCTGCTTTTGAATTTTCATTCATATTTGTATTCTCAATATCAGCGAGTGTTTTGGCTACATATCGAGTGGGTTTTGCTTCTTGTTCTTCAAAGTAAGTATTATCTTCAAATTCATTATTAAGAGGCAAGGAAAGGTAAATACTCTTTCCTTCATCAGATTTATCTATATCAATGCTAATTGTTGAAATAAAGTCTGATGTTGAGAAAAGTGTGCCATCAGGAAGTAGACCTTCTGCTGCAATGCATGAAACTTTACCCATACTCAACAGCTGATCATCCATATCTAGAGATGTCATTCCCCACATGTTAGCACCGCCTATTTTTGTGCGCAGCATCATCTCACTGTTTTGTGCATAACTGCTTTGTTGGAAATGCTGAGGACGTATAAATAGTCCTTCTCTCCAAGCAATATGTTTTGGCATATGTTCCCCTTAATATACTTTTTATATCAATAATGCGTATATTTTATCTAAAAAATGTTTTTACTTTGGTAAGCTAAAAACACTATAGTGTTGTTGGTTGTTGATTGACACAAATATATTATTTGACACTTAATATTTTATTTGTTATAGTTTGCCTGTTATTTAACACTAAGTCGTCTAATTTATTTAGATTAATATTTATATATAATAATTAAGGAAAAAGAATGAACAACCCAATATTTATGTCAGTAGAAGGTAGTAGACAAGGTAGCATCACAGCAGGTGCATACTCTAAAGCATCAGTAGGTAACTCTTACCAAGAAGGTCATGACAATGAGTCTGCAGTAAAAGGTATTGTACACAATATTACAATTCCAAGAGATCCACTTTCTGGTCAGCCATCTGGTCAAAGAGTACATAGCCCTTACGTAGTAACTAAACTACTTGACAAAGCATCTCCACTTTTAATGAATGCTCTAGTATCGGGTGAAACACTTACAAAAGTAGAAATCAAAAAATATAGAACAAACTATGAAGGTAAACTTGAGCATTACTATACAACAGTTTTAGAAGATGCTGTTATTGTTGATGTTAATACTGATGCACCACATAGACTTGGAGCTAATGAACTTTCAGATGTTGCACCACTTGAACATATTGCATTTTCTTACAGAAAAATTTCTTATAGACACGAAATTGCAAGTACTTCTGGAGAAGATGATTGGAGAACAGGAATTGGTGTATAGTCACCAGTTTTTCCACTAAGAGAGTTTTCTCTCTTAGTATGTTAATATAAAAAACTTTTAATCTTTTTCTCAACATCCAAAAATTCATATTTTTTCTCTTTCAATAATTTCATATCACATTTTTCTTTTTTAGCATCAATATCTATAAGAATTTCATTAATACGTTTGAGCAATAATTTACCCTGTTTGTCATACTTTGGTCTAAGTCTTTTAACTTTTTTAAGTACTTTTTTGATACTTGGCTTACGCCTCAAAAGCTTTAAAAAACCATAATGATACTTTTTACATACCTCTGTATCAAGTCCTACTTTTTCTACTATACTAATTTTTGGTATACTTTGTTTTACTCTTTCTTCTTTAGCTATTACTTTTTCGACTTCTTTTAAATGTTGTAAGAGGTATGAATTAATCATCCCATATTTAGTTGTTGTAATGGCAGAAAAAAGTTTCTTTTTTTTCAATCGGTAGATAATACTTTCAATCTCTTTATCGGAAGTATCTTTATGGGCAACAAGTACATAAGGTGCATACACTTCATAATCACCTACTTCTAAACCGTTGGGATACTTTTTTAAATACCCTATCGTTTTTTTAGAAAAAATACTTTGCACATTATACTGTTGGTGCTGTTTAAGTTTTCGTATGAACCCAAAGTATGCATCTATCTTTCCACGGGAAAGTTCCTCTAATGAGTTTTCTAAACTCAATGCTTTATAATCAAGATAAAAAGAAACACCATACATATTTAAAACTTGCTTTAAGATAGCACTACTACTATTACCTAAGTTGTCTATTGATACTTTTTTATATTTAAGTTCATCTAAATATATTTCAGGCTTCTCTTTACTCTGCAAAAGATAGAGCTGCGTAGTATACGGTAATTTACTAAGTACAATATAGTTATCTTTTAGTCTACTATAGTCATTAGTCACATGTGAAATATTATAGAGAATGTCTCCTCTTACTACGGCAAATTGACTTTTTAAATTTTTTATTTTTTTAAGTGCATCAATATTACTATCCACATTTATACAAGTGATTTTTAAATTTTCATAAGGGATATTTTCTTTAAATACATAGGCCATGTCTTCATATATTTCTTTAGGCGCTACTAGGCTTTGGGCATATGCTGAAATATCTAATGCCAATACAATGAATACTATTTTGTACAAACTAACCTATATTGCACTTGAAATTATAGAAGATTTCCATCTACTTTTAATCGTATTCCTACATGCAACAGTATGTATATTTTTAGATTTTAATGACCTACTAAGAAGATTGAGTGATACCTTAAGCCAGCAATTTTTTTGCATAAGTCTACCCCCTGATATTAAACTAACAATTAACTCTTTCATAGCTCTATTACAGTTTGCTTCGGCAGAAAACATATCTTCAACTACTTTTATAGTAAGTTCAGAAAATGTATCTTTATACTGCTTAATGCTCGGATCATCACCTAGGAAGGCTGCTATTATAATATAAAGGTCATTTTGTTCTGCACTTGTTAGCATCTTTGCTCCTTATCTATTACATTTTTATCAATAGTAACGTATAGTTGGTTAATTTTGCATAAACTTAAGCATTCCCATTGTAAACTTAAACAAAATATTTTAAGGGATAAATATGTTAAAGATTATTTGTGTTGCGGGTCTTATATTAACAAGTATACAGGCTATAGATGATTCTACCATAGTTCGAACACATAGTATAAATATAAAGTACAATTTACCAGATGGTAAAGTAAAACAAACTGTTCTTTCTCGTGAAGCATACAAAGATTGTGCGCGAACAACTTTTGATGCGAGAGAGTTTTGGGGTGGAAACTATGCTTCACGTGATGTCTCTGATCACTGTAAAGCAACCTATATTAAAACCGCAGGAAAAATATCACCTATGAAGATGCATAAAGATATTATTACTTTTGGGGAACTAGAAGTATTAAGTTATATCGAAAAGATGCAAAATGATAAAACGATGCTTTTTATAGACTCAAGAAAACCAAATTGGTATAAACGTGGGACAATTCCCTCAGCTATTAATATCCCATATACCTATTTTACAAACCCAAAATATAAAAAATATAAAAAAGATGCATTACGCTATTTTGGTGTGAAAAAAACAGATACAGGGTATGATTTTACGCATGCAAGAACGATACTCTTCTTTTGTAATGGCATATGGTGTGGTCAATCTCCAGAAATGATACATGCATTGCTTTCTCTTGGTTATCCAGCTACTAAGATGAAATGGTATAGAGGTGGATTACAAAACTGGACGAGTGTAGGATTTACCACTACAAATACAGCTCGATAATCATAGTAAGTTCAAAGAAAACTCTTTTGTATTATCTTCTGAACTGCCTGCTGAGATATGCCTAATGCTTTTCCTATATTAGCTTGGGAGTATCCCTCATGATAGGCAGAAATAATTTGTATATTTCTCTCATTATTGTCTTTTAACTTATCAAAATATTTCTCAATATCATCACTTTTATTATTCAATTTTTGACTCAATGTTTTCTTATTGAATGAGGTATGAATAGCATTTATTCTGCTTAAGTTTATTTTTTGTGAAAAAAAACTTTTAATCTCTTTTATACTATGAAATTTTTTAAAAATAATAGATTCATCCAAGCAAGAAAGTCTTTTATCAAGACCTATGAATTGTCTATAACTAGCATACAAGTACTTCTCTTTACTGGTAGCAGCATCTGTATATACTGGTAAATATTCTATATAGGCAATAAGCTCTAATAAAAATACTGTGTCTTCAAGATACCATGATTTAAAACGTTTTTCCCACAAGTGCCCTCTCCTACCATATTTACTGTTAAAATAGGATGCATAGCGTGTATTAAGTATTTGCATAATGAGTGAAAGATTCTCTTCGGAAGTCTCTATAATAATATTATACCCATTAGATATAATGGCAAAAGAATGAACAACAAAGGTATAATTTAGAGAAAGTTTACATAATGTAGTGATGAAATATGCTTTGTCATCATGGCTGTTAAATATATCTCTTAGTCCCACACCCCTGTTGCTTACATGATAGAGACCTGCTATATTTACCCTATTTTTTCTTCCCATATTTTATCCTAGATTTCAATCACTATAATAGAAAAATTATCTTTTGCTCCTCTACTGTATACAAGGTTTTTAATTTGTTGACATAAAAAATTTAAATCATTTTTATATTGAATGATAAGTAATAAAATTTCATCATTAGAGCATAAGTCGCTCACTCCATCACTACATAAAAGTAGTATACCTTTTTTCTTCACAGTTATATATTGCATATCAAGTTGATAAGAATCAAAATTTCCTACTGCTTTTGTAATGAGGTTTTTACCCGTTTTGGATATTTCTTCTTCTGAAACACCTTCTTTTCTTAACTCTTCATGTTTAGAGTGATCTACACTCAATTGTCTTAAGGAATTGTCATGAAATAGATAAGCTCTAGAATCTCCAAGATGAAATACCGCCCAAGCACTTACATCTTGCATATACTTCACACCAACAATTGTTGTACCAATTGTCCCTGTTATGTTTTTTTCATCTGCATAGGTATAGATTTTTTTTGTAGCTATCTCAATACTATAATTTAGTGTTTCTTCCAATGTTGCAGGAAGTACTACTGTATCGCTTTCACTATAGAGTGCTGTATTGATTTGTGGTTGTGTAAGCTGCCTTAAAAATGTCTCTGCAACTATTTTACTTGCCACTTCTCCCTTTTCATGCCCACCCATACCATCAGCAACCAAATATATATTTGACCGTTTGTCTATAAGTATAGTGTCTTCATTATGCTTACGCTTTAACCCAACATCAGTTAAATATGCTATTTTAAACAACTTGTTTCCTTTTTTACAATAATACTTGTTTCCCTAGTTTTGCTTTCCACGAAAATTGTGCTTTTTTATCAATAATCACTTCTAGTTTATGAAAAGAATTGATAGAACAATAAAGTGAAAAAAACTCATTTAAAATAGAAGAAAATAAATAAGCTTCTCCTATTGTTGCATACTTCTTAGAGTCAAGAGTTAGCTTACTTAATGTACCTCGTATAGGTAGTCCTCTATATATCATATCTGTACTACTTTGTTCTATATCAAATATTCCACTTAATAATGAATCTGTATGCTTTTTTTGCAACATATTACTCGCACCTATAAAATCATAAGTACCTAAGATATTTCGAAGTGTTTTAACACTATCTAAGGAGAGATAATTTAAAGACATATTAGATATAACACGCCACAAAAAATCTCCTCGTATTGGTGGAATATAACTCTTAGAAGGTACTGTGATATTTTCAAATGTAACTTTAGAAACACTAGAATTCACCGTTGTTTTAGATATGTCCCCAATGTGTAATAATGAAGGTAGATCTCTGTTAGTCACCTTTATATCTACAGAAACAGTAAGTCCATCATGGTATTGATTACTGTTAATACTATCTTTAGGATCAAAACGAAGATATGTTTTTGTACGTGTCTCATCTTCAGAAAGCTTCGTACGTGTAGAATAATAATCAATATTTTTTTCTGCCTGTTCAAAGGATTCAAAAGATACATAAGTATGTTTTTTATTTTTCCTACTGTCCCAGCCATGTACTTTTTCTATACTGTATACTTCACTATCTTCGTATTCAATGTTACCAGGTAATACTTCATACTCTTCATGCAAACTTTTCTTTATCGGGTATGCAGTGGTATCAAAAATATTTATAATTGGTGTACAGTAGAGCTTAAAATTGTCTTTTGTTATTTTTTTTGTTATTTTTAATTTTCGAGATAGCTTTATTCTGAGTGAAAAGCCTTGCTTCTTTTTCAGTACACTTTCTGGAAATTGCTTCAAAATATCTAAATTAACTATGTCAATAAAATGATATTTATCTCTATAACAAAAATACTCTTTTAAAAGTCTATAACCAGAAAAAACATTTTTTGTCTGCGGTAATATATTTTCATCATCAGAAAATCCAACTGCTTTGATACTTCCACTTTTTAATTTCTTTTCATGAAACTCTTTTTCCACAATAACATCTATACTGTCTACATACTGCATCAACTCTAAGTAAAGATTGTCAGATACATGTTCATGGTCACCAATGTAAAGACGAAGTTTTTCTAAGTTTAGATTATCTAAACTTAGATCTTGTAATGTCTTAAAACTAAGCTCTATAATACTTTGCTCACCTTCATTATAATAGTGAGCATCAATGATTTCCAAAGGATATACATCTGTATTGTAACAAGTTTGAAAAATACATTCTGTATCACTTTTTTCATGTATTGAAGAAACCTCTTCACCTTTTTGAATCTGTATAACACCATCTATCTTCTCTGGTGTATATTGTAAAATCGCATAGGAAGGGATAGGCTTAAGATAATTTGGCCACAAAAGATTTGCTAATGAATGTGCCACTTCTGGCAATTGTTCATCCATATATTGTCTTAGTCGTCCTGTAAGAAAAGAAAATCCTTCAAGCAAACGTTCTACATCAGGGTCTTGTCCTTTTCTAGATAAAAACGAAGATAAGCCTGGATTTTTTTCGGAAAATTCTGTACCTAAAGAACGTAAGGCCTGAAGCTCTTTTGTATAGTATTCATTAATTGTCACGTTTTACCTTTATATTTCCATCCCCATAGATATACGCGAAATATTCGGTTGAATATTCACCCTCATGTGCTTTCATATACCCAGAAATAGAAACATTTATTTTACTCACATTGTGTGTATCAGGTATAGTTCTAATAGTGACATCGTGTAGTCTTGGTTCATACTCTAATATAAGCTCTCTAAGTGTAGTATTTATGTTGGCGATTGTCTCATTTAAACTTAAATTTTTATTGTCAAGTTCTGGCTTACCATAAGAATATGCAGATTCTGAACTGCCAATATTTGTCACAAATATATTTGTTAAATTATTTGCTATAGATGTATATAATGCATCTTCATCATTATTTTTTATTCCACTTAAAGAGCCTGTTAGTTTTTCAAACAAGCTCCCTTCGTACATTATTCTTTATCCAGTTTACCTACTAAAGAGAGTTCAAAGTCTGCACCCATATATTTGAAATGTGGTCTTAAACCTATCTTAACTCCATACCAACCTGGATCATTTTCTACATTACTCACTTCTACAGATGCGCCTTTAAATGGTCTTTGGCTTCTAATTTCTGCTGAAGGATTTTCTTGATCTGCAACATATTGTTTAATCCACTTGTTCAGTTCCGATTCAAGGTCACCTCTTTCTTTCCATGAACCAATATATTCTCTTTGAATTACTTTTATATAATGTGCCATTCTCGTTGCTGCAAACAAATATGGAAGCTGTGTCCCTAGTTTATAGTTTGTTTCTGCCTGATGTCCTTCTGGAGTATCTGCAAACTTTTTAGGAACTTGTACCGAATTTGCTGCAAAAAATGCTGCGTTATCACTCCCCTTACGCATAGTAAGTGGGATGAATCCCATTTCTGAAAGTTGAAATTCTTTTCTATCAGAGATGAGTACTTCTGTAGGTATTTTCATTTCTACATCTCCCATACTCTCAAAAGTGTGTACAGGTAAATTTTCTACAGCTCCTCCACCTTTTGGTCCAATGATATTGGTACACCATCTATGGTTTGCAAAACTCTCTACAAGTCTTGTAGCAAAAGCATATGAAGTATTTCCCCATGAATAATTGTCATGTTTTCCATCTATTGTTTCTTCATAGTTGAAAGATTTTGTAGGGTTTTCTTCAGGATCATATGGTGCACGAAGTAAGAAACGAGGCAATGTGAGTCCAAGATATTTAGAATCTTCATTTTCTCTAAGTCCTCTCCATCCTGCAAATCTTGGTCCTGTATGTAAATCTTCCATATCTTTAAGGTTAGGGAGATCTTCATAAGAATCAAGTCCAAAGAACTTCTCTCCAGCAGAAGCAATAAAAGGAGAATGTGCCATAGCTGCAACCGATGCAACTTTACGTAAAAACTTTATATCAGGGTTGTTAGGACCAAATTCATAGTCGGCAATCATAGCGCCTATTGGTTTACCACCAAATTGACCATATTCTGCTGTATAAACATGCTTATAGAGTCCTGTTTCTGTAGTATCTGGATTATCTTCAAAGTCCTCTTGCATCTGTTCTTTAGATACATTTAGCATCTCAATGATGATGTTTTGTTTAAAATCTGTTTGGCTGACAAGTGTATGAAGCCCTCTCCATCTAGATTCCATATGTTGGAAAGACTTATCATGAAGTATTTCATCCATTTGAAGACCCATTTTTCTATCTATCTCAGCTATCATATTATCAACCACTTCTTTGTTGATAACAGCATCTTTGTTTGGTGAGCCTAAAAGCTCTTTAATAAGTGCACCGACACCACTTTTTACCGCATCATACCCATCATCATCTTGCTTAATTTTTGTTTCTGCAATAATGCTATCTAGGAGCCCTATTTCTTGTGTATTTTCATTACTTGATTTTACTTTTTTATTTGCCATAATTCTTTCTCCTACTTATCTTCTATACCGAGTTCATCTAATAGCTTTTTAGCCTCTTCAGGGTTGTTTATTGCACCAGAAATTGCTTTTCTAAATGCGGGTATATTCCCAAGGGGGCCTTTTAAAGACATGAGTGCATTTCTTAATTCTTTTAGTTTTTTCATCTCATCAACTTGATCTACAATATTTTCAGGAGTAAAATCTTTCATACTCGATATATTTAAAGAGGTTTGTATTGTCGCTTCCTCATCGTCTGAAAGTTTATTTGGAATAGAAATATCTATATTGATATTCTGTTCTTTCAATACATCATTAAAATTATTTTTTGTTACATTAATAGGTTTTCTATCTTCTACAGTCGTAAACTCTTCATTAGGGTTATAATCTCCAAGTACCATCATTTTAAAAGGTACTTCGATTTCTTCATTTAACCCACCATCTTTAGGACTATAGGTAATATTAATTCTTTCTTTGGGTGATTCTGATTGTTTTTTTGCCATTCTTTTTCCTTTAAATTAAAGCTTTAAAACTTTTTGCAAATCAAGTATACTTAGTTTTTTATAAATCCTTTCTTGATTTTCTTCACCAAGTTGCTGCATCATCATTGGCTTTAACAATAAGTCATAGGTTTGTATCGCTAAACTTGGCTGCCAAATATCTAGTTTATATATTTCAATCTGCTCTTCTAATGCTAAGAGTAAGGCTAATGCCAATCGCTTGTCTCCAACTTCTAATAAAAAATCAACCATTAGCAATCGCCACTTATATCGTGCCTCTGCAGAACTAGCATCGTTGTAGTGTTTTTCTAAAAACTCTAAGGCATTTTGTGAATTTTCTTTTACTTTTAGTGCCAATGCTTCTTGGTAGACCTTTTTATATTCAACATCACTATCACCTTCTCCGTGTAATCCCAATACTTTTTGTTTTGCCCAAGTTTCAAGTTGAACAGGTACAAGAGTCACACCTGATGAAGTACTAAAACCTATACATTTTTCTTGCCTATCTACATAACGGTACAAGGATTCTTCTATTTTCTGTGCAACATCTGCTCCACCTAGTCTATGTAACATACGTGCTGCTATATAATACCCCTCTAGCCATGAAGGATATTCCAAAAGTTGCTCTTGAAGTGCTCTTAATTGCTGTAAATTTATAGTACTGTCAAGAGAATCTCTAATAGCTGTAATAACTTCTTGGCTAGGTAAAAGCTTGTCTGTTTTTATCTCTTTGTTCTCCAGTACTTCTTCTAACATAATAGCGGCATAAGCAAATAGTAGATTGAAAGGTAAATACTCTCTTGGAGAGCTCACAAATAATGTTTCACATATAGTAAGCAATGCAGAGGTGTGTTCCACTATATCTTCATACTCTAATACTTTTTCATCTGTATCACTTTCACTTACATCATTCATACGTATTTTTGTTTGAAACTGAGATATTACTTCTTCATCTTCTTCTTGTTTTTGGGCTCTTACTGCTTGGAGTTCCTTATCTTCATTATAGCGTTTCTCTTGTTCTTCTTTAAACGCTGTAGCTTCTTTTAGTTGGTTTTCTTCTTTTCTTTGTATCTCCCCCAATAGACGCTTGGCTTCAGTATATGCAGGTTTAAGGAAAATGACCTTTTCTTCTACCGTAGCTTCTAGCGCTTCTTCTAAGACTGAAAATGTCTCCACCAAAGAACCCAATTGTTCTTTGCTGAATTGTTTGACATTCTCTTCTAAGGGTTTTTCAAAAACCTTATCTATCCATTCAAGTATTTTTATTTTTCTTTTTTCTTTTTGAGGATAGAGTTCTTTGTTGTAAGCATTAAGTACAGAAGCAAAAGTATGAAATGCATCAAAGAAACCCAGCCAACCATTAAATTTCCATTGTGCATAAAGCCAATAAGAAAGTACCTTCATGTCTTTTGAGTGTTCTATGAGTATCTCTTCTGAACGCTTTATAACAAAGTTCCAATTGACTTCTGTTTGACTTACATCATTAAAACTTTGCTCAATTTCCAGTTCAAGCTCCAAATACTTATCCTCATCGGTAAACTTATCACCAACACGTGAGTCCGAAGCTATAGGCTCTAATAAAGACATTGTCTTCCTTTTTCACTAAAATGCATTTAGTTTACCATAATATATTTTATCTTTTAGCATCTAAAGCAATTCTTTAAAAAACCTTACAAAAAACAAAGCACTTAATATTCGTTTAAGCTAAAAAAGTTACAATTATTGCAGTAAAAATAAACAAATATATTTATATCAGTTAGAAAAAGCTTACCGTCTTTTA
>Ga0256824_10000182_pt1 | contig 22593 bp, 21 predicted proteins | sample CV67metaG_FD_191570 | JGI IMG/M metagenome (GOLD analysis project Ga0256824, IMG submission 191570) | Hydrothermal vent microbial communities from East Pacific Rise, Pacific Ocean - CV67 | ecosystem: Environmental > Aquatic > Marine > Hydrothermal vents | place: Pacific Ocean: East Pacific Rise...
CAGTTGCGTAGCGTATTGCTTAAAAATGAAAAAAGTGCTTAGTATAGATTATTTATGGAACATAAAAGTATTTTCATAAAAAGAGAAGAAGAGTTATATTTGACCCCTTATAGAAGTTTTCGCTATACTTACCATCAAATAAAATTTAATATAAGGATATAATAATGGAATATAAAGTTGTAGTATATCAAGAAGGAATGTTAGGTTCTCTTCTTTTTGGTGGTTCAAAAGTGAACCCTTTAAAATTTACAGATTTTTTAAATGCCAATGCTTCAGAGGGTTGGAAAGTAGTAACTATGGAAAAAGATATTAGAAGAATGCTTTTACTTTGGAAGCGTGAAGCCTATGTTGTTGTACTAGGAAAAGAATAATGAAAATAGCGTCTATAGTTTCTATTGTCACCATACTAGGTTGGTCAATTCTTAGTTTGTTTCAACTATGGGGTGCTGGGATTGATTGGGATATCTATTTGAAAGTGACCATTACAGTTGTTTTACTTAATGTGGCTATCGGTATAGCTTCTATAATTTTTAAAGAATACCTTAGTGATAAAAACCTAAAAAAAGATAACTTTTTAGGTTAACCCTCTCAATAATTTAAAAAGGGTTTTTTAACCCTTTTTAGCCTCTAGCTCTCGAAGCTTATCTTTTTTACTCTTTCTCTTCCCTTTAACAGGTGCTGAACCTTTCACTTTTTTAGGTCGTTCCCCTGTGAGTTCATAGCCTTTTACCTGTTCTCTTTTAAGCTTAATCTGACTGCGTTTCTCTATAAGTTTAAAATGTGCATCTTCTTCATGCCCTATAAAGCTTACAGCCACACCCGATTTACCTGCTCTTCCTGTTCGACCGATTCGGTGGATGTAGTCAGCAGGGGAGCGAGGGAGGTCGAAGTTTATGACGGCATCTATATCTTCTATGTGTACCCCACGAGAGATGATATCGGTGGTAAATAAAATTTGAATTTTTTTCTTTTTAAACTCATCAATGGTGTAGTTACGGTCTTCTTGGCTTAGGTCTCCATGAAATGACTCGGCTAAATAGCCACGTTTTCTAAACTTTTCAGCGATGTTCTCGGTGGCTCTTTTGTTTGCCATAAAAACCAATACTTGTTTCCATTTCTCTTTTTTTAGTAAGTAACGAAGTAGAGGCCCTCTGTTTTCAGGGTTAACCTCTATTACTCTTTGTGTAATATTTTCAACTATTGGATTTTCATTTTTAATGGTTACTTTTGTGGCTGTCTGCGTTACTTTTGAAGCGATTTGTAAGATTTTTTCAGGGTAGGTGGCAGAGAAGAGTAGGTTTTGTCTTTTCTCTGGAATCGCTTCTAAAATGGAATCTAACTCTTCTGCAAAACCAAGGTTAAGCATTTTATCGGCTTCATCAAGCACCAAAAACTCTAAATATTTTAAACTCATCTGATTTTTACCCAAAACATCTAAAAATCGTCCAGAGGTGGCAACCAAAATATCACAACCTTTTTGGATGGCATAAATTTGATCGCCAATCCCTTCACCACCAATGACCGAAACAACTTTTGGTTTAGGGCGAAAGGGATCTCCAAAGAGCTTAAATGTTTCTGCTATTTGTAGGGTCAGTTCACGGGTAGGGGTTAAGACCAATACTTTGATCTTGCGTTTTCCCTCAGTAGGGTTTTGTGCCAACATCTCCAAAATAGGCAAAACAAAAGAGGCACTTTTTCCTGAACCTGTCTGAGCTTGTGCCATGATGTCTTGTTTTTCCAAGACAAGAGGGATAACCTGCTCTTGTATGGGGGTTGGTTTTTTATAGTGGTTTAGTTCTAATAAATCTTGTAATGGTTTTGAAAGCTTTAGTTTTGAAAAAGGCATCTAGTACTTCTTATTGGTATTAACCAACATATCATCTTCAGACAAATCCATTAAGAGGTGTCCCAAACTCTTTAAAGAGAAAAGTTGTAACTTTTCCCCTTTCTCTTTTTTAAGTTCCGTTGAAAATTTGTTTTTAGAAAATATCACATAACTATCTATATCAAGCTCTGCTTGTTGGCATTTCTCTTTTAGTTTTGAAAATTCACTCTTGTTGGCTTTTGATTTAGAAAATTTACACGTACCTGCGATGAACTTTCCAGACTTGGTTTTTGCCAAAAGGTCTATCTCAACTTTTGTGTCCCAGTATGAACCAATTTTCATGATTTTGTCTTCGTTTGACTCATTATAGCTTTTTTTCACAAGCTCCATAAAAAGTTGTTGGTAAACTAGATTTGTAAATTCACCTCTCATTTGACCCCAACGCTCTTTCACCTCGTCATACTCTCCTGCTTTAATACCTTTATAATAAGGGGAAATTACAGCAAACCAAAAACGCATAAACTGTTGGTTGAAGTTTAGTTTTATAGAGACTTTATCGTGGTCTTTGAGTGGTTTTTCAACTGAGATATCTTTTGAAAGAAGCCCCTCTTTTATCATAAAGTCCACCGACTCTTCACCAAGCTCTTTTGTAGTTTGAGCTTTTTTAAATGCAGAGTGTTCACGTCTGTCACCAATAGCAAGAGCCGAAAGAACTTTATGGTGTACCTCTTTACTCTGTGTTATTTTGGTGGTATCACCATGAATGTAACGGTAGTTGTTGAGTACTTTCTCTTCGATGAGTTCATCTAAAGGTTTGGTCAAATCAACTCTCCAACCCATCCCTCCAAATACAGCAAAATATTCTAAAGCAACCTCTAGGTTGGTAGCATTGTTTTGGTAGCAAAATGAACGAAATTGTTGGAGTATGGTTGGTTGTGACATGGATGTGTGACCTTTGGTTATTTTTTGGGAATTATAGCTGATTTAATTTTGTGGGGCTTTAAAAGGGGTTTTTGGTGTTTATATTTTGGGATGTGTTAAACTATTTTCATCCCTTGAAAATAAGGGATGAATTTCAAATTCTATTAAAAAAATCTATACGATAACTGTACTGAAAGACTTGATTCAGCGTGGTCTACGGTTGATTTTCCTGTATACATATCACCTGTTTTAGGATTTATCCCTACAATGGTATTCATGCTTGTGCTTGTTTCAGGAGCATAAACATACGCCATATCTACATAAAAATTATCAGAAAATTCGTAACCACCACCCACTGTGTAGTGATCTTCAGCCGTTGCAGGGAAACCTAGAAGGTTAAATAAATTTACAGCATTTCCTCCAGCTTGTGCATAGCTTCCAGGAGCAATAACAGCTGGACCACTTTGTGCCTCTTTAATTGGCTGAGAAGCATGGTTATAGCCCAGTCTAAATCTCCATTTGTCTTCTTTCATCTGATACCCAACAGCATAAACATCTTGATCTTCCCACCCAAAATCTTTATACCCTTTTGCATCAGACCATTTTACCTGTTTGTAATCGACAGCCAAAGTATGTTGACCCAACTCATACCCAACACCAATACCAATCTCAGCAGGTTGCTCTAAATGGTCATCCATCTCTTGAGGGAAAATCCCAAAATCGACAAATGGCTTGGTAGCAGAAGAGAGTTGATTTTTATATTCCATATCAATTGCTGATTTATAAACAGCTCCAAGGGTTACCCCATTGGCAATATCATAATATGCACCAACGTTGAATCCATAACCCAAATCTTGAGCCACACCATCACCAACAGTTGCTCCATCAAAACCTTGATAGTTCATATCCAATGCACCATACTGTAGCACAGGGGTAACAGCCACACCAAAGTTGCTTGTACTGTATGCTAACGATGTACCAAATTGCATTAACTGTAAGTTACTTACCATGTGCATGTTTCCAGAGTCTTGGTTTTGAACTTGAGTGGCATCACGATAGTCCACACCCATTCCAGCTGTTCCCCACATTCCAATACCTAAGTACCAGTTATCATTGAGTTTGTGAGAGATAGCCACACCAGGGATAATGCTGATGTCTGCATCACTATCATGCTCATTGGCTTGACCTATTGTGGCTTTGATGTCAGGCATAAATACTGTACCACCAAAAGAGATAGATGTCCCTCGTGTACAGGTAATTAATGCAGGGTTTTGTAAGGTTGATTCAGCACAATGACTCACACCAATACCAGCACCACCCATCCCTCTTGATTTTGTACCCACACCGATGAGGTTGTCTCCATTGGTTGCGTGTAAGAGGGTAGATGTTAGTAAAGATAGTGAAATAATTATTTTTATTTTGTTATTTTTTCCTTGATTCATATAGTGTCCTTTAGTTTTTTGGATTTAAAGTATAACATATTTCATCAAATATAATAAGAGAGAAGTTAGATATATAAAGTATAATACGAAAAATATTCGTTAACTTAAGAAGAAAGAAAAACATGCAAAACCTCCTTTACCCCGTTAAAATAAAAAATAACTTTATATTTAATCCTACTTCTCGTGATTTTATTGTCGATGAGATTCCCCTCTATGAGTTTACAGGTGAGGGGGAGCATCTTATTTTACATGTACGTAAAAAAGATATGACCACATGGGAGATGATATCTGCTGTGGCTAAGTACTGTAAAATAAAACAGCGAGATATTGGTTATGCAGGGTTAAAAGATAAAAATGCCATGACCATGCAGTACATCTCTTTATTGGCAAAAGACAACGAAGAGATTATGAAAACCTTTAACCATGAGAAGATTAAAATACTTGGTACATACCGACACAACAATAAGATAAGAATAGGTCATTTAAAAGGAAACCACTTTAAAGTGCGTCTTAAAAAAGTGTTAGGTGTGCAAAAAGACAAGCTAGATTCTGTACTTAAATGGGTTAAGAAAAATGGTGTACCCAACTATTTTGGAAACCAACGTTTTGGAAATCATGGAGACAACTGGAAAGAGGGAAAATCCATTATGGAGGGGACGTTGAAAATAAGAGACAGAAAAAAGAAAACTTTTTTACTCAATGCTTATCAGTCTTACCTTTTTAATGCTTGTCTTTCAAAGCGTATAGAACTCTCTATGTTGTTAGAAGCATTTTCTGAAGCCGATGCAGAGAAAGTTTTTGAACTACCAGAGGGTTCACTTAAAGGGACAAAAGAACAGCCCCATTTCTTTAAACTGTTAGAGGGTGACTTGATGATGCACTACCCATTTGGTCGTGTGTTTGAGTTGGAATCTATGGAGGAGGAAGCAAAACGTTTTGCAGAGTTTGATATAGCCCCCTCTGGTCTGTTGCCAGGGAAGCGTGTAAGCCGAACAACCAAGGTTTCAGAACTTATAGAAAAGAATTATGATGAAGAGGTTGGGGAAAATGGAGCAAGACGTTATGCGTGGATAGCTGTCACCGATGTTAAAAAAACTTATGTAGAGGAGAGAGCTCATTATGAGTTGGAGTTTACCCTTCCAAAAGGCTCTTACGCTACCAATGTGTTAGATGTTTTACGGGGTGGTACGGTCAATGATTAAAAGGGTTATTATCTCTTTTTTTCTTCTCAATACTCTTTTGATAGCTGACAGTAATAGAACCATCCCTCTTGATAAACTGTTTCAAACTAAGTTGGCTATAAAAAATAAAACATTCAATCTATGGTTAGCCATAGACCCTAAGCAAAAAGAGGAGGGGTTAAGTCATCTCTCTTCCGATGAGGTTTCCTTAAACCAAGGGATGCTGTTTATTTACCCTTTTGAAGAGAAACTCTCTTTTTGGATGAAAGATACTTTTTTTGATTTAGATATGGCTTATATTAAGAGTAATGGAACGGTCATTGATATCTTTACGATGCCTAAAATGACAGAGAAACTATTTAGTTCTTCTGAAAAAGTTCGTTATGTATTAGAGTTACGAGCAGGTGAGCTGGAGAAAATGGGGTTGAAACTTGGAGAGAAGATTGAGTTTTCTAGTTTGCTGAAGGGGTTGGCAAAACCTTAGTATTTTTTGAGTAATTTATCCGATATTAATTTGTAGGTTCGATTTTATCGAACAGATTGTTTTGTGGGTTTTAATACACGTTCGATGAAATCGAACCTACAGGATTTAGGCTTAATAATGGCTATTATTCAAATAAGATTAAAGCCCTAACTCTTTAAGTGTATATTTCATCACAGCCCCATCATCATCTGCAAAGTAGATGGTCTTATCGTTTCCAAATGCCACACCCTCTTGGGCAAACTTTGGAAGTTTTATTTTTTTCTTGATTTTGTTTTTCTTCAAATTATAAATATAGAGCATATCTTTTTTGTCAGAAACAATATAGAGTTTTTTATCTTTATAAATCATACCAGCTGAATCGATAATACCATGGTCAATAACTTTGGTTACTTTGGCATAGTTTGCACCAGCTTTTACAACCAAGAGTTTGGAATCTTTCTCTTTTTTAGCTTGAATGGACAAGTAATACTCATCTTTGATTTTAGTAATCCCCTCTAACCCTGCTTTTTTGGAGAGTTTAAACCCTTTACCTTTGAGTTTGAGCAGTTTTGTTTTTAATGTTTTACGGTTGACCTGTAGCAAAGCTCCATCTTCTACAGCAAAAGTAAGAATATCCTCTTCACAGACCACCCCCTCTAAGTCATATTTCCCAAGTTTATGGGAAGCTAAAATAGCTCCTTGGGGGGTAATTTCATAAAATGAACCTTCATCATTGGCGACCATAAAGGTGTTACTGTTTTCACAGTATGAAATTCCTGAAGCTTCAGGGATAGAGGCTATTTGATGTGTATTTGTATCACCATTACAAGCTGTAAAACTCAGTAGGAATAAAAGGCTAAATAGTGTTTTTTGATAAGTTTGTTTCATTGTTCTCTTTCGCATCTTTTTGTGCTTTGATATCTTCAAGTTTAATCCCATAGGTGATATTAAATTCATAAAGAGCATCATTTAAATATTCGAGTAATTGGGTTTCTGTTTTCTCCCCAACAATCGGTTCAACCAATGGCTCATTATTTGAGCCTAAAAAGTAGACAGTGGGCGTTCCATTGGGAAGGGGGAGAAGTGTTTCTGGAAATTTCTCCCCCAAGTAGAGTTTTTTGATTTTAAAATAATTTTCTATAAGTTCTTTTGGTTTTTCTAAGGACATGGTTTTCTCCAGTTTATCACAAGAGGGACAGCTGGGTTGGGTAACAAAAAGAATGGTTATATATTCAGGTATAACAACCTCTTTTACTGTTTTTTCTTCTACATTATTACAGTTTGAGATAAAAAATAGGATAAAAACGAGAGGTATATATTTAAAGATAGACATGAAGTTTCCTTTGATTTAAAATTATATCTAAAAACTATTTAAGTATAATTCGATATGAAATTTTACCGTATTTATATAGAACTTACCAATATCTGTGGGCTTCGTTGCTCTTTTTGCCCTACAAAAAACCGACCCAGTAATACCATGGAGTTAGATTTTTTTGAATCAACCATTAAACAGGTAAAAACATTTACCAATGAGATCGCTTGTCATGTTGTAGGTGACCCTTTAACCCTTTCTAATTTAAGTGATTATCTCGATATTATTTATAAATATAAAATGAAAGCTGTTTTAACAACTTCTGGTTACTTTATGAAAAAACATAATGAAGAGACTTTGTTTCATCCTGCTGTAAAACAGATAAATATTTCACTCAATGCTTTTAATAAGAATGATACTTCTATAACATTTGAACAGTATATGAAGCCTATCTTAAAACTGTGTAAAAATAAAGTTGAACAAAAAAGGGAACTGTTTATTAACCTGCGTATGTGGAATTTAGATGAGATAATGAGTGAAAAAAAATTTAACCAAAAATTGTTCAAAAAACTCTCTTCAACATTTAATATAGATTTAGAGTTAAATGATTTAAATCCAAAAGAGAAAAAGAGTCTACGGCTTGACCATAAAGTACTTTTGCATTTTGACAACTATTTTGAGTGGCCCTCTTTAGAGAACAAAAATTATGGGCATGGTACTTGTCAAGGTTTAAACTCCCATATAGGCATTTTGTCTAATGGGGAAGTGATACCTTGTTGTTTGGACAGTGAAGCAATTATGAAGTTAGGAGATTTACATGAAAAAAGTTTCAAAGAGATAGTGTATGGTAAACGAGCAATAGATATGATAGAGGGTTTTAAAAAAAGTATATGTACCGAAGAGATGTGTTTGAAATGCTCTTATAAAGAGAGATTCAATCAGTAGATTAGAGTTCTTTCAAAACTAGGAAACGATGGCTTTAGCCTCGTCTTGTTCGGGTGTAAACACGCCGATTCCAAAAAATTTTGCAAGATGTTTATTAAAAAATTAAAGGAAAAAAATGAAAAAAATTACATGGATACTATTGTTTAGTTTAACAGCTGTTGTCGCAGAAAATAATTATTCAACAAGTTCAAATTGGTTAATTGAGACCAATAGCACACAAGAGCAATTTAAAAAGATACAGAAACAGTTTAGAGGTTTTGACATGGCGATGGTGGAGGTGGGGCAGAGATTTAATACTTTTTCCTTTGCTATTCAAGATAAAAATTATGCGTTAGCTGAGTATCAGTTTGATAAGATTAAAAAAGCGATTGAAAATGGGATAGAGCGTAGACCAGCACGAAAAGCGAATAGTAAAACAATGTTTTTAGATACACACTATAAACGGATGAAAGAGGCATTGGCAAAAAAAGATGAAAAAATGATAAAAAAAGTATATGAAGAGACAAAGAATGTTTGTAATGCTTGTCATGTGGCAGAGAGAGTCCCTTTTATCAAAGTGATAGACCCAGAACATAGATGGCAACCGATTAAGTAGATAAAGTTTATCAGCTTTTAACTTAACATGATAAAATATCAAAAATATATTATTTGAGGTCAAACATTTGAAAAAAGCTTTACTATTACTAAATATGGGTGGTCCAAATAATGTTGATGAAGTAGAGATGTTTTTGTCCAATATGTTTGCTGACAAAAACATTTTGACCATGGATAGATATACTCGTAAATTGGTCTCTAGTATCATTATTTATAAACGACTTGATGAGGTAAAAGAGAACTTTGTTAAGTATTTGGGGGGGAAATCCCCTTTGCCTACCTTGACCCATAAACTTATTGAAAAACTTGAAAAAAAATTAAACATCCCCATTGCCCCTGCCATGCGTTATGTTCCCCCTTTTGCAACACCTGCTTTGGAAAAATTTCAAGCCGATGGGGTGGAGGAGTTGATTTTGTTTCCGATGTATCCACAGTACTCAACCACCACCACACTGAGTTCTATAGAAGATATAGAGGAGCGATGTTTGGCTTTAGATTACGCCCCTAAAATAACCGTAATAGACTCCTACTATGATGAGTATGATTACATCGCTTTGTCAGCAGAAAAAATTATGGAAGCCATAAAGGGAAAAGAGACAAAAGATTATGACCTTTTACTCTCAGCACATGGTTTACCGATGAGCATCATAAAAGCAGGAGACCCTTATCAAAATCAGGTGGAAGGGAATGTTTCTGCTTTAAAAATCTATCTGCATGAGCGTGGAGTTATATTTAATAATATAAAGTTAGTCTATCAATCAAAAGTTGGTTCGTCTGCTTGGTTAGAACCAAATTTGGTGGATGTGTTGCGTAACCCTTACCATAGAAAGGTGCTGATTTATCCGTTAGCTTTTACGGTAGATAACTCGGAAACAGTTTATGAACTTGAGATTGAACACAGAGAGATAGCCAAGAAGATAAAATATGATGATTATTTGGTGGCAAAATGTTTTAATGAGGATGATGCTTTTGTAGATTTTATTGTTAAGAAAGTGATGGAGTTTTAATGCAAACAGTTGAAGAGTCTTTTGTTGGTACATATGAAGTGAAGCGTTCAAAGTTTATAACCCATCTTGTCCCTATTGAAAAATATAAGGGATTACAGGAGAAATTAAAAGCAGAGCATCCCAAGTCAAGACATACGGTTTATGCCTTGCGTTATATTAATGAATATGACCAAATAGTTGAAAACTCTTCAGATGATGGTGAGCCAAAAGGTGCAGCAGGAGTCCCTTCGTTAAATGTACTCCGAGGGGCAGAGTTAGTGAATGTTGCGATATTGACGGTACGGTACTTTGGTGGTATAAAATTGGGTATAGGTGGGATGGCAAGAGCTTATGCTTCAGCAGTTAAAGAGGCTGTGGCTGTAGCTGATATAATAAAATATGAAAAAGAATATTTTTATGAATTTGAAACATCCTATTCTGATGTTTCAAAAAAAGAGTACTTGTTAAAAACTTTGGGTATCGAACAGGTAACACGTGATTTTTTAGCCGATAAAGTGGTTTGGAAAATTATAACGAATGAAAAAAAATTAAACAGTTTTAAGGAGCAGGAATGCACGAGATAGTAAATATAATAGTAGATTTGGTCAAAGACTTTGGCTATTTGGGAATATTTATCATGATGTTTTTAGAGAGTACTTTTTTCCCTTTCCCTAGCGAAGTAGCGATGATACCAGCAGGGGTTTTGGCAGCAAAAAATGAGATGAGTTTACCTTTGGCTATTTTCATTGGAACAGCAGGTTCTTTAACAGGGGCATTGTTTAATTACTTTTTAGCCAGAAAATATGGACGAAAAGGGGTACTAAAATTTGGTAAGTATTTCTTTTTTACCGAAGAAAAATTGGTGAAAATGGAAACCTTCTTTGTGAAGCATGGTTCTTTTTCTACCTTTGTGGCACGTCTTATCCCCGGGGTTCGTCAATTGGTTTCACTCCCTGCTGGTTTATCAAAGATGCCACTTGGAAAGTTTGCTTTACACACAACATTGGGTGCAGGTATTTGGGTGACCGTATTGGTGCTATTGGGTTATGTTTTAGGACAAAATGATGATCTGATAAAAGAGTATCTTCATCAAATAGTGATTGGAACTTTAATTTTAATTTCGATTGCAACCTTAATTTATATATTTATACAAAAAAAGATGAAAAAAATAGAAAAGTAATAGATTTTAAGAGATAAAAATTTCTTTGAAAAGTAGAACAAAAAAGATATAATAAATTATTATAAAAAAGGAAATTTATATGAGAGATTTTTTAGAAAAAGCAAAAAAATGTACACAAATTATTGCTACACTAGAGGGTAAAAGAAAAAATAGTATTTTAAATAAAATGGCTGATGCACTTTTAAAAAATGCTTCGGTTATTGTTGATGAAAATAAGAAAGATATGGAGTTAGGAGAAAAAGGGGGTCTTGATTCAGCCCTGTTGGATAGACTGCTTTTAGACGAGAGTAGGGTTGAAGCGATTGCTAATTCATTACGAGAGATAGCCTCTTTGAAAGAGCCTGTAGGGCGTGTTTTAGAAGGTTGGGTAACTGACGATAATTTACGTATAGAAAAAGTATCTGTCCCTATTGGTGTGGTGGGGGTGATTTATGAATCTCGTCCAAATGTGACCTCTGATGTTGCAGGTTTATGTTTTAAAAGTGGTAATGTTGCCATTTTAAAAGGTGGAAAAGAGGCAGAGCATTCCAATGTAGCGATTGCTAAAGTTTTACAAGAGGTATTGGTTGCAAACAACTTGCCAAAAGAGATTATCTCTTTGCTTCCAGATAGTTCAAGAGAGGGGGTAGCGAAACTGATTAAAGAGGATGAATATGTAGACTTGATTGTTCCTCGTGGTGGAGAGGGGCTGATTAAATATATTTCACGAAACTCCTCTGTTCCTGTGGTTAAGCATGATAAAGGGTTGTGTCATATCTATATACACCGTAATGCAGATTTGGAGAAAGCAATGAATATTGCTATTAATGCAAAATGTCAACGTCCAGGGGTTTGTAACTCAATGGAGACACTACTTATAGATAAAGCGATTGCCAAAGAGTTGTTGCCCTCTCTCTATAAGCGTTTTGTAGATGCTGGTACAAAATTAAGAGGTTGTGCCATAACCAAACAGTTTATATTTATAGACTTTGCAACCGATGAGCATTTTCACACAGAATATTTGGCGAATGAATTAAACATTAGGGTGGTTAACAATGTTGATGAAGCGATAGAACATATTACCCATTATGGTTCAGGTCATTCTGAAGCGATTATTACTGAGAATTATACCATTGCAGAGAAATTTTTAGATACTGTTGATGCAGCCTGTGTTTACATTAATGCAAGTACCCGTTTTACAGATGGGGGAGCATTTGGTTTTGGGGCAGAGGTGGGAATTTCAACCAACAAACTACATGCAAGAGGACCTATGGGAATCAATGAACTGACCACTTATAAATTTAAAGTTTATGGGAATGGGCAAGTTCGATAATTAAATTTTTTAATACTTTATAAAATGAAAAAATTAATAATATATTTTCTATTAACATCTTGGTTATTGGCTAAAAGCATTAGTGATTCAACCATGTTTATCTCATTTATAGGCAATCAACAGGTTGATACCATCGCCTTAGAGGAGATGATTGGTGCAAAGCGACCATCTATTTTTGCCATCTGGAAAAAAGAGGAAGCGACTATTAACAGTATCTTACGTCCAAAGCTTAATGAAACCTTTAAACTTTTTTATAAAAATGAGGGTTTCTATGATGCAAAAATAACCAATACGGTGGTGGATAAACATATTAAGGTTATGATTGAAGAGAATCGACCCATTGTGATAGATACCATTTTGATTGATAGCGATATAGATATTTCAGAGGAGGTTTTGCTTCAAGAGAACAGCCGTTTTAGAGCCAAAGACTTTACACAAACAAAGCGTAATATTCGTAAACTTTTACTCTCTGAGGGGTATTGTAGTCCCAAGTTAAATACTAAAGCCTATATAGATCTTGAAAAATATACAGCCTCTATTAAACTAATGGTTAAAAAACAGAAAACATGTTATTTTGGAAACATAACGATTGAAACACCCTCTGATACCATGAGTGACGATATTATTTTGTCACGATTGCATTTTGAAGAGGGGGATGTTTTTAACCTTGATAAGATAAAAGAGAGTTATGAATCTCTTTATGGTTTAGAGGCATTTGATCAATTAAATTTGGATTATAGTCTCAATTTATACAATCGTAAACCTGTAAAAATTAAATTTAAAGAGATTACACACAATATCCATTCACGTATGGGGATAGGATATGCTACCGATTTAAAGTTTCAAGGCAAATATCATTGGGAGTATAAAAATTTTAGAGGAGATGGGAAAAAGTTAATTTTTGATGCTCTATTATCAGAAAAACAAAAAGTTGTTGAAAACAGTTTTTTCTTCCCCTATTTTTTCTCTATTTCCGATTACCATTTTGATTTTCAAAACTCTGTAGGGTATTCAGAAGAGCAAAATATTCATGATTATGATGAGAAAGTTTTTTATGATAGATTTTATCTGTCCCATAAAGATAGCCAATGGTTTAACAGTATAGGGGTTGGTATAGAGAGTAGGGATATCTCTACTGATCAAACTTTTTTCCTTATCTATCCTTTTATGAAAATAGTTTATGATAGAAGAGATTCTAAATTTAATCCCAAAGAGGGGGTTTACTTTTCTCACGAAATGGAGTATGGGTTGCCTTATTCTCCTGATAGTACAACCTATTTAAAGTATTTAGAGGAGCTTCGGCTCATCTATACTCTATCTGATGTTACCCTTTCAGCTGTTGGGCGTATGGGAACGATTCAAGTGTATGATAACAATGGAATCCCTGAGTCAAAAAAGTTTTTTGCAGGTGGGGCATTTTCTAATAGAGCGTATGGTTATGACCAGATAGGGTTAACCAAAAATTCAGTAACAGAGTTAAGTGATGGTGGATTTACCCTTGCAAACTTAAGTTTAGAATCCAATTTTCCAATCTATAAAAGCTTTAGAGGTGCTCTCTTCTCAGATAGCACAATGATTTCTGAAAATCAAGGTATTTGGGAATTTTCTAATAATGTGATTTATTCGGCTGGTTTTGGTTTTAGATACATGACACCTATTGGTCCGTTTAAAATAGATATGGGTTTTAATGTAAAAGACAGAACACAAAATGCTATCCACTTTCAAGTAGGACAATCTTTTTGAGATATCTCCTCTATTGGCTGTTGGTGTTGATCGAAATGGTTTTGTTGTTGGCTGTGATTTTACTTTTTATCATTACCGATTCCCGTACCATAAAAGTTATAGCTGATAATACCTTCCCTTCTACCCATTATTCATATGAAGATATAGGGGGGAATTTTTTTACAGGGATAGAGGTTAAAAAATTAAAATATAATAATAAAAAACTTTTTGACAAAGCAACTTTACGTTGGAATCCTTTAACTCTGATTTCTAATAAAATAACACTAACAGAAGTAGATGTTAAAGGTGTAGAGTTAGAAAATATTTTGAAGATGGCTGGAGCGTTAGGTTCTACTTCATCAGGAAAAAAAATTGATTTAAAATGGTCTTTCTCTTTAGACCGTATCCATCTCGATATCAACCCTTATATTTATGAAAATGTTGAATTCTCTTCCTTTTTATTTGAAACAGAAAAAGTGGAGATAGATTCTAAGTTAAATATAGATACAAAAGCCTTATATTTATATTTTGATTCTGATTTGGTCAATGTTGAGTTGGCAGGAAAAATAAAAAAGAGTCAACTTCTTGTTGATCGTTTAAATCTGACAGAGATAGACAGTCAAGTGATTGCTCAGTTTGTACGGATATTAAAAGAGAAAAATCAAAATACCATTGGAACTCAAAAAACAAGAAAAAAGAAAGTTAACCCTTTTCTTAAAACCATTAAAATAGAACAGATATATGCAACATTAAAAGATGTGGACTTCAAACACTTAAGTATAAGAAACACACAGCTTCTCATAGATAAAGGGGAGATAAACCCAAGAAATTTTCAATACAAAGCAGAAAATTTACATTTTACGGGAGATACAAACTTGGGAAGTGTTGATTATATGGGGTATATTGAAGCATCAACCATCTATGCGAGTGGTGCTGTGAGTTTAAGCCCTGAGCTTTTTGAAAAATATAATTTACCCTTGGATTATGAAAACCTAAATTACTTAGCAGGAACACTGAGATTAAACCACCAAGGGGTATGGCTAGATATAGAACATAGTGTTCAAAATCTTTTGCGTATCAATAATGATTTTAATTTGGATATCACCAAAGGGATACATAAAATACATTATGATTATAGAGATAGAAATTTAAGTGTTGATTCCTTGCTCACTGTTAATATGCCTTATGGTGAAAATATTGAAATAGAAAATCAAACCTTGGTAGACAGAGAGGGGTTTACTACGTATCGAGGGGATATTAAGATTCCCAAAGTTACAAATTTACCCCCTCTTATAAGTGACTACTTTTTGGAAGGGGTAAAAGGGAAGTTTTTTGGAGACAAATCAAACTTTACCCTTGATATTGATTCAAATTTATTAGCAGGTAGTTTTTCTACCCATGGTTATAAGGATGGAAGGTTAGAATTAAATAGCCATGGACAAAATATCTTTTTGGCTCAAGTTATCCCTAATCTTCCCGATAATTTTAAAAATGAATTTATCTCTGCACAGAGTGAAACATATTTTGATTTTAAAAACAGTGACAACTCTAAAACAAATTTAAAAATAGATTCAAATATTATCAATTTAAATATAGATATGATGTTAAATAATCCTAATAGAATAATGTTTACAGGGGATATACCCAACTACACACTTCTTTCTCAAATAGATACAAAGATTCATTTAGAAAATATCAAAAGAGTCCAAGGTGAAGTTCAAATAGATGACAAATTTTATACCATAAGGGTGGACAACTCCAATGATTTGGAACTATTTTTTAATTATAACGGTATAGATAACTCTATTAGTAATGGAGTACTAAGATTAGGATATGAAGAGATTCGTTTTGAAAAAAGTCCTTTGGGGAATATTGGTTTTAAAACCAATATTTCAAATCTTCAAACAGCATTTTCAACCATTCAAAACTATTATGATATAAAATTCCCCAATATAGAAGGGGGTGTAAATTTAGATATACAACAAGATATTAATGGTCTTATGAGAATCTCCCTTAAAAGTCCCAATATAAGATATTTAAGTGAAAAAGGGGGGGAGTTGTCTGTGATGAATTTTTATAATATAGATTTGAAGTTTACAGTTGATAAGGATTTAAATATTGAGCTTGAGCATTATAGATTTAACATAGATAACAATGAGTATATAGATGAATTTTTCTCAGAAAAGAGAGCCTATCTCCATTTTGAAAATGGTAGATTATCTATAGAGAGCTTATGGGTCAATGACCAAGCACTTTTAAGTGGGGAGTATGATCTAGAAACCTCTATGGGGCTTATCGGTTTTCAGGCGAATGCTTTCTCTTATAGAAATGAAGATTTTGATTTGTTACTTGATTTGGATTTAAAATTAAATATAGATGGTTCTCGATTAAATATAGAGGGTGATATTGATATTTTAGGAAATCGGGTTTATTACGAGATGTCTCAGGCAGATATTGTTGAAGATTCCGATATTATTATTGTTCAAGAGATGTTGCAAGAGGAAGAGTCTGCTTTAAAAGATTTAAAACTTTTTTTAAAAATAAGAACAAAAAAGCCTTTGGAATATATCACAAAAGATATCAACATAGAGTTTTATAACGAGTTGAGTGTGATTAAAAATTATGGTACAGATATTATGGTCACAGGGATGTCAACCATCACCAAAGGGTATTATCAAATAGAGGATAAAAAGTTTCTACTTGATGAGAGTCACCTCTATTTTGTGGGAGACCCTAAAAAGCCTCTTCTCGATATTAAAGCAAATTATATAAAAGACCAATATACAGTACATATCTTTATCTCAGGGAGTGCTGAAGAACCTATCGTTAATTTCAACTCTGACCCTTATCTGAAACAGCAAGAGATTTTGTCATTAATACTCTTTGATGGGACAGGTTCAAATGGTCAAGGAGCAGAAGCTTATACCCTTTTAGGGGGTACTTTTGCAAAAGGGCTTATAAAGAGTTTGGGGATTAATGTTGACCATCTACTTTTAGGTACAGATTTAGACAATGAACTCTCTTTAGAGATTGGTAAAAAGTTTTCTGATGATATTACACTAATGTACATGCATAAAAATGGAAAACCTGGGGCTAAAGTACGGATTGAACATACTAAAAACTTTGAAACAGATATCATTATCATGCCACCAAACACTTCTAGTATAGAGTTTCTATATAAGCAAGACCGTTAATTGAAAGGAGATAAAATGAAAAAAAGAAAAATACTGTTTTTGATTTTGTTCTTGATTTTTACAAGTTTTATAGCCACCATTATCTACAATCAAGAAAATATCATCCATCCCCAAAGAAGAGTGTTACAAGCCTACCATTATGAGTGGTTGAATCATCCTGAAGCACATAATATGAAAATTTTAAAAGTTAAAAATCGTAAAGATATTTTAATTGTTAAATATGATTCAACGGTCAGAGTCTCAAAACGAAGCCAAAAGGTTTTAGATGGACTTAAAAAAATAGGGTATAAAAAAAATCAACTTCAAAATCGTGGTATTCTTATGATGTTTCATGGAAAAAATGGACGGAAAGAGGACTTGCTCCCTGTGGCTGAACGTTACATCTCAGCAGGGTTCACTTGTATCTTGGTCGATTTACCTGCACATGGAGAGAGTTCTAAAAAGAGTACCAATTATGGCTACATGATGGGTGATGAAGTTTTATCTGTTGTCAAAGAGTATGTTGATGTGTATACGCAACCCCTTTACTTTTGGGGTATGTCGCTAGGGGGACGCTATGCCATCACTTCTGCACAAGCTGTTAAAAAGATATCTCCTCAACCCAAAGCACTTATTTTGGTCTCAACTTTTGATAAGCTCTCTTATGTTTTCAAAGGGAAATCCACCGATTTATTTGGTGCTTATGTGGGGAAAATACTCTACAAAGGTTTGGCATTTTCACTTAATCTTTTTTATAACTTTGACCCTGAAAAAATAGACAGTGCAATCATGGCTCAAAAGATAAACATACCTATTTTTATGCTTCATGGAAAAGAAGACAAACTGATAGGCTATAAACATGGAAAAAATTTATTTGAACAGTTTCCAAATAGAAAAAAAGTCTTTCATTTAGATGAAAAGGGAAATCACCATAATATTTTGGTAACCGATTACCCTTTTTATCTGAAGAGCATAGAGTTTCTTTTAACAGTAGATAAGTAGTTAACCAATATTATATTCATACGGAATCGGAGGCTTTAGCCCCGAACAATGCGAGGCTAAAGCCGTCGATTCCCATTTTCTTGAAACTAATTTTTTCCCAACTCCTCTTCCATCTCCAAAACTTCCAAATAACGTTCACTCATCTCTTCATACTCAGTTTCCACCTTTTTAAGTTCATCGGTTACATTGATAAGCCCTTTTTTCTCATAACACTCAGCGTCATAAAGACATGCATTGATTTCATCTATTTTGGCTTCTAATGCTTCGATGAGGTCAGGTAGGCGTTCTAGGTCTCTTTGGTCTTTGTAGCTTAGTTTGGTTTTGATTTTTACAGGTTTTGGGCTGACACATTGGTCGACCCCTACAGGTTTTTGTACAGTTTTTTCCATTTCGTATAGGTCGTTGATGTTTTTTTCTATCTCTAAGTATTCGCTGTATTGTTGAAAGGACTCTTCAACTTCCCCTTTACCTTTGAATACTATAAGTTTGGTGGCGATTTTGTCTACGAAGTAACGGTCGTGGCTGACGAAGAGTAATGCTCCAGGGAAGTTCATGAGCTTCTCCTCTAGTATGTTGATGGTTTGAATGTCTAGGTCGTTGGTGGGTTCATCTAGTATTAGACAGTCCACTTTTTTTGTTAAAAGTAGGGCGATGGCAACACGGTTTTTTTCTCCACCACTTAACATTCCTACTTTTTTAAGCATGTACTCTTCTGGGAATAAAAATGATTTTAGGTAGGCAAAAACGTGCATGTTTTTACCTTGTACATCGACGATATCTCCCCCATCAGGGCAGAAGGTGTCGAGTATGTTTTTGTCATTATCAAGCATTTCACGATGCTGGTCGAAGTAACCTACGGCGAAATCCCCTTGGTCGATTGTCCCTTTGTTGGGTTTTAGTCTTCCTAAAAGCAGTTTGAGTAGGGTTGATTTACCTGAACCGTTGTGTCCCACTATGGCGATACGGTCACGTTGTAAAATACGGGTGGTAAAACCGTTGATAAGGTCTTTACCTGCGATGGAGTAGTATAGGTTTTCAATGTCAAAAAGCATCTTCTTTTTAGACATCCCTTTTTCACCGTCACGGTTAAAGCTCTTTTTCTCCCGTTCCAAATCTATCTGCATTTTTCGTATGAGGGTAGGGTCTTTTTTGGCTTTTTCTCTAAGTTCAAATACCCTTGCTTTTCGTCCTTGATTTCGTGTAAGTCGTGCTTTGACACCACGGCTTAGCCACTCCTCCTCTTTTTTGAGAAATTTCACCAAGGTATCATGTGTTTTAGCAAGGCTTTGCATCCGTTGCTCTTTTAAAATAAGGTAGTTGTCATAACCCCCCTCATAAGAGACAATGTCCATATTTTCAACCTCAACGATACGTGTCACAATGGAGTTAATAAAATGTCTGTCGTGAGAGATAATAAGTAGGGTAAACTTCTCTTTTAGCAAAATCTCTTCTAAAAACTCAACCATATAAACATCAAGGTGGTTGGTAGGTTCATCTAGTAGTAGCACATCAGGTTTTTTCAAAATAAGCGAAGCCAAGGCAACACGACGTTGTTCCCCCCCTGAAAGGGAGTTAACATCACGATACTCATACTCTTTTAGTTTGAACTCTTGCAGTACACGTTCCACCTTATCGTCTAAATTCCACGCATTGTGATGATCTAGGTAGTTGGTGACTTTTGCATGTTCCTCTAAAAGCTTTTTATTTTCAAAGTCCTCTGAAATAAGGAGTGAAAGTTTTTCGTAACGCTCTTTAGCTTCTTTTAAATCGGTAAGTTCATTTTCGATGGCATCACGAACATTGAGATTATCTGAAAACTTTGGGTTTTGGTCAAGAGAATCAATGATAATGCTTTTGTCTACAACCCTTGTCCCCTCATCAGCAACCACTTCACCAGAGATGATTTTAATAAGGGTAGATTTACCACAACCGTTTTGACCAACGATGGCGACACGTTCCCCTTCGTTGAGTTGAAAGTCAACACCTTTTAAGAGTTGTTTTACATCATAATTTTTAGCAATGTTGAAAAGACCGACGAGTGCCATGGGAAGTCCTTGATTGAATTGGAGCGTATTTTAGCGTAATCTTTAGAAAAACTTATGCTTAAAGAGAGAATGAGCATAAGTTTTGAGTCTATGACAAGAACTTTAGTGAAATAATTTCTTCATTTTTTCAAAAATTATTGTAGAAAGACCTTTTGGTTTGGCTAATTCTGCAATAAACTGGTCATAGTTCATATTTTGTTCCTCAAGAAAAGCATTCAAGTAGGCAGTGGACGCTTCCATATTATGGATTTGTTCTATCTCTAAGAGTTTTTTATAGATTTTTTCCATTTCAGTAACAACACGAGCAGGAGCTGCTTGTCTAAAAGCGATATAGTGTTGAATATAACCATGGCTATCTCTTTTTATATCAAAATCGGTAATCACCCAATAGTAGTTTCCATTTTTAGCCATATTCTTCACCACAGCTGTAATGTTTCTCCCAGATTTCAGATGTTTCCACATTAGAGCAAAAATGGCTTTTGGCATATCTGGATGACGAATAATATTGTGAGGAGATGAGATTAACTCACTCTCTTTATATCCTGACAACTCACAAAAATATTCATTTCCATAAATAATTTTACCTTTAATATCTGTTTTACTAACGATCATTCTTTTTGGGTCTACTTTTATTTGAATATCTGTTGGTATGGGTCTGGTGATGGGTGGTGTCTGTGTTGTTACTGACATAATATATTTATACCTTTTGTAATTTATTAATTAAATTATATAATATTTATTATTAATTTTAATTTAAGTTTTAATATTTAAATCTAATTTAGTTTTTTTCAGATAGAATCTTTTATGATTAAAAATAAAATAAAACAACGACTAGATAAAGAGGTTATTTCCCGAAATATAGATGGTGAGATTTCAAAAGAGAAACCAGACCCTCTGCTGATAGCTTCACAATACAATGATGAAACGATTGCCCTTATTTGTGCTTTGTTTGCGTATGGAAATGTAAAAGCGATTATTAAATTTTTAGAAAGTTTGGATTTTTCACTTTTAGAGCAGTCAGATGAGATGATACGAAAAAAACTCTCTTCCCACTATTATCGTTTTCAAAATTCTGAAGATGTGGCTGTTTTGTTTATCGCTCTGAAACGTTTAAAAAAGATAGATAGCATAGAAAATATTTTTTATGAAGGGTATAGAAAAGAGCAAAATATCTTAGATGGTTTGTGGAACTTTATAACACTATTGAAAGAGATTTACCCTTATGAGAGTCGGGGATATAAGTTTTTAATAGGGTCTGTTCCTAAAAAACTAAACTCAGCAGGAACATATAAACGTTATTTGATGTATTTGCGTTGGATGGTTAGAAAAGATGAACTTGACTTAGGCTTGTGGTCAAAAATAGACAAAAAAGATTTGTTAATCCCTTTAGATACCCATACTTTTAAAGTTTCACAAAAGCTTGGTTTGTTGAGTCGTAAAACCTATGATATGAAAGCAACATTAGAGTTAACCGAGACGTTAAAAACTTTTGATGCCTCTGACCCTATTCAATATGATTTTGCCCTTTATAGGTTAGGACAAGAGAAAATAGTTTAAGAGAGTTCTTAGAAAACTAGGAAACGATGGCTTTAGCCTCGTCTTGTTCGGGTGTAAACACACCGATTCCAAAGAGTTTTGTAAGATGTTTAAGGATATTAGATGCTATTTGTTTTGTTACAAAGTAAAATAGTTTTGTATAAAAGCCCAGTATTTATAATGATAGCTCTTTTTAAAATCAATAATTTTAAGCATATTAGATTCTGTTAACCTATTATTAATCTATAAGATTTATAATTACATTGAAATAAACTTGATACTACTGTTATCAAGTTTTAGAATATATTTTAAGGAAACTTAATGAATCAAACTATTATTGATATAAAAAAAGAAGTTCAAAAAGTTATTGTTGGACATGAAGAGTTAATTGATGCACTCCTTATAGGACTGATTTCAGATGGACATATTTTAGTAGAAGGTGTCCCTGGTTTGGCTAAAACCACTGCGATTAATGCTCTTGCACAAGGTCTAGGATTGGACTTTAAACGGATACAGTTTACCCCTGACTTATTACCCTCAGATATTACAGGTACAGAGATATATGACCAGAAAAATGGACAGTTTAGAGTAAGAAAAGGTCCAGCTTTTACAAACCTTTTATTGGCTGATGAGATTAACCGAGCCCCTGCCAAAGTTCAAGCAGCGTTGTTGGAGGTGATGCAAGAGAGACAAATCACCATTGGGGAGGAGACTTTTAAACTTGACGACCCATTTTTGGTTTTGGCAACACAAAACCCAGTGGAGCAAGAGGGTGCATACAAACTACCAGAAGCACAACTTGACCGTTTTATGCTCAATGTGATTGTCAATTATAACTCCATAGAAGAGGAGTTTGAAATCGTTAAACGGGTGGCTGAAGAGAGTTTTGGGGTGATCAATCAAGTGGTGACTAAAGAGCAACTCAAAGCGTTAAAAGCAACAGCCAAAGAGATT
>Ga0256824_10000183_pt1 | contig 22442 bp, 21 predicted proteins | sample CV67metaG_FD_191570 | JGI IMG/M metagenome (GOLD analysis project Ga0256824, IMG submission 191570) | Hydrothermal vent microbial communities from East Pacific Rise, Pacific Ocean - CV67 | ecosystem: Environmental > Aquatic > Marine > Hydrothermal vents | place: Pacific Ocean: East Pacific Rise...
ATTTTTACAAGATGTTCTTTTTGACCCTAAACACGGTTATGGAAAAAACTTTAACCCTTGTATAGATTGTCATGCTAAAATGTTTGCTGTTGCTAAAAGAATCATGGAAGAAGAGGGTGCTTCTTTTCTTATAAGTGGTGAAGTTATGGGTCAAAGACCTATGAGCCAAAACAAAGATTCTCTTCAAACTGTTCTAAATGAAAGTGATTGTGATGGTTTACTTCTTCGTCCAATGTCAGCAAAAATGTTAAAACCTACAATAGCTGAAGAGAATGGTTGGGTAGATAGGGAAAAACTAGAGGGAATCACAGGTAGAGGTAGAGAAAGACAACTAGCTATGGTAAAAGAGATAGGTTTAGAAGATTTTGAATCTCCCGGTGGTGGTTGTCTTTTAACAGATGAATTTTTTGCTAAAAAAATGTTTGACTTTATAAAATATGACAAGTTTGAGAGAAAAGATATACCACTTATGAAGTTTGGAAGACACTTTAGACTAACAGATGGTGCTAAGTTAGTTATAGGTCGTAATAAAGATGAGAATCAACATCTTCAAAACATAGAAAACGACAAATATTTTCACCTTAAAACTGTTGGATTACCTGGACCACACGGTATGTTAAGTAAAAATGCTAGTGAAAATGACAAAATCATAGCTACTAAAGCTATGCTAACTTACTGTAAAACAGATGTAAATGAAACTTACACTATAAGCTTCGATGAGGAACTTGTAAAAGAATCGCCATTTAGTTCAAGAGATGAGATGAAACCATTTAGTTTATAAGGATTCTTTACTTATAAACTCTTGAGTTTTTATAAAAGAGGATAGCATCTGCTATCTTCTGTTCACTATATACTTTTTTATCACAAACAACTCTACATTTTACTTTTTCATTTTTTATAGCTTTCTCATTTTCTGATGTTCTTTTTGTGTTAAAAACAGAGGTATCAAAAGAGTTTGGTTTTGGTGTATTAAATGGTGATGAAGCACAAAGAATCGTGCTAAACATAATTAAAAATAGCTTTTTCATACTCTCACTATCGACCTTTTTAATGTTAACTTAACGATTGGAATAAATAATGCTTTTATTATATTAATAAAACCTAAATATATAGGAGTTCAAGATGATTTCTTTAGAAACAAAAGTAGAATCTACTACATCTTTACCTATCTCATCTGATAAAAGTACAAATGAAGAACCTGAACTCTCATTTGCCCAACTACTCAAAGGTTTTAACACTAAAGATGACAAAAAAAATCTACAAACTATAAAAACATCAGAACTACCGAATAAAAAAGAGACACCTAACACTAAAATAGGAACTAAAGACTTAGATATAGAAAAAAAAGATTCTCCAAAAGATTCCCTTTTATCACTTTTAAAAGGTGACAAACAGTTAATTGAAAAAGATGAGATACAACTAGAGATAAACCCTAAAGCTACTGAAAATATGACTCCAAAAGAGGTTAAATTACTAATTAAAGATGCTAAAGAGTATTTAAAAGAGCAAATTGTAAACAGTGATGGGTATAAAAAAGCAAAAATTAAAGAGTTACCACAAACACTAAAAGGTTTAACAAAGTTAGCTAAAGAGTTTAAAATTGATGTTAGTAAAATTAGTGTTGAAGTTGTACAAATAAAAGATTCTAAAGATATTTCTAACAATAAAACCAACCTAAAACCAACTCTTTTATTTAAAACTGAAGTTAGTAAAGAACACTCTACAGAGCAACTTGTACAAACTAAACAACCAAAAATTGAAACTAAATCAGAAAAGGTCAATATACTAAAAGAGGTATTACAATTAAATAAAAATAGTCTAGAATCTAGTGACAAAGGTTCTAAACCAACTATAGAATCTACACAGCTAAAAACTTTACCAAAAGAAGAAAGCTTAATTAAAAACAGCCCTAAATCATTAGCACAACTACTTCACGGTGATAAAGATATACCAATTACAGATTCTAAAGATATAAAAAAATCAAAACAACTTAAAAATAATTCAGATTCATTAAAAGAGTTACTTAATAACAATAAACAAAAAAATATAGATACAAATCATAATTTAGTAGATTCTACTATATCACATGAAGTAAAAAAAACAACAACTAAAATAAAAGATACTCCAAAAACATTAAAAGAGTTACTTCAAAATGGTAAGAATATAGATTCTACTAATACTATAGTAACTACTAAAATATCGACAAACTCAACTCAAGTTATAGATTCTAAACCTATAGAAAATATAACTAAAAATAATCCTAAATCATTAGAACAACTACTCCATGGAGATAAACAAACAGATATAACCAACCAAACTAACTTCAAAGTAGAAAGCATCACACCACCTAAAGCAGATAGTTTAGATGTAAAACTACATGAAGCTAAACAGATGATAAAATATATATCTAGTGATGTTAAAGATGCTATAGAAGATTATAAATCTCCATTTACAAGGATTAAAGTACAACTAAATCCTCAAAAACTTGGTGAAATTGATTTGACTGTTATTCAAAGAGGTAAAAATTTACATGTAAATTTAAGTTCAAACAATGTAGCTATAAATACTTTAGCACAAAATATTAATGAGCTAAGAGTTCAATTAAACAATAGTGGAATAAATAATGCTACATTAAATTTTAATAACTCTTCACAAAACCCTGATTCAAATCAACATCAAGGGCAAAGAGAGCAACAAAGAGATGCTAGAAGAGAGTACAACTATTTTGAAGATGAAGAGAAAAATGAAGAGATTTTAAACTCTTTAGAGATAATCGTCCCAAGATATATATAAAGGATAAATTATGGCTATTACATCAACAGGATTAAATGCAGCATTAGCTACTGATACTCAAAAAGCAAATAGTGTAGCAGACAAAACAAGCTTAGAAAAAGATGATTTTCTTAAACTTCTTTTAGTTGAACTACAACACCAAGACCCTACAGAGCCTATGGATAGTGAAAAGATTCTAAGCCAAACATCTCAACTAGCAACATTAGAATCAGCTCAAAATACTAATGATGCTCTTAAAAACCTAGCAACTTCTTTAGGAGAATCTCAACAATTTTCAACAATCTCTGCTATTGGAAGAATGGCTGACTTAGGTAGTGATACTATTGCTCACAAAGAAAATGAAACTTCCTCTTTTGATGTTTATTTTCCATCAGATGTTAAGGATGGAACAGTTAGTATTAAAGATAGTGATGGAAATGTCATAAGAACTTTAGATTTAGAAGAGAGTTCTAAAGGTGTACAACAATTCACATGGAATGGTCGTGATTCAAATGGAGATAATAGTCCAGATGGTATTTATCATATAGAAGCCAACTACACAGATACTGATGATAAAGCACAAACCACTAAATTTGGTGCTTACCCTATAGAATCGGTAAGGTTTGAAGGTGGAGAAACATTAGTGAAAGTTGGTTCTAAATATGTACCAATGAGTAGCATTAAAGAGGTTTACTAAAAGGGGTTTATTATGATGACTCAAGCTTTTTATACAGGTGTATCTGGATTAAGAACAAACCAACATGGTATTGATGTAGTTTCAGATAACTTAGCAAATATAAATACAGTTGGTTTTAGAAGTAGCAATGCTGAATTTTCATCTTTATTTGAGAAAACATTAAACACAACTCATAACAATACTTCAAATAGTGTTGGAATTGGTAGTATGCTACAAGCAACATCACTAAACCAAACACAAGGTAGTTTAATGCTATCAGATAGAAATACAGACTTAGCTATTATGGGTGATGGATGGTTTGGTGTTGAGGGTAATAATAACATAGCATATACAAGAGATGGAAGTTTTAAATTTGATGCTCTTGGAGACCTTGTAACAAATGATGGTTTTCATGTTTTGGGAACAATGGGTGGAAATATAAATGGTGAAACTCTTGGTGCTAAACTAGATGAAGTTAAATTAGGTGATGTTACATCTCAAGAAAAACTTAGTTTTCCAAAGTTTTTAACTTACCCTCAAGAAGCAACCACAAAAACAAAATTTACTGGAAATCTTGGTACAGAAGATGAAACAAGAAGTATGTCTAGTGGAGTTATAGATTCTACAGGAACGAGAAATAATTTAAAACTTATCTTTACAAAATCTGTTCCACAAACTTTACCAGGTAGCCAATGGGACATTGAAGCTACTACAGAGACATTAGACGGTATAACTGTTTATGACACCCAAAATGGTAAAGTTAGTTTTGATGATAAAGGTGCTTTAATCTCTTCAACACTATCTAGTATAAACAATAATGGTTCTAAAATAACTATAGACTTAGGTAATGCTTATGATGGTGTCGTGTCAAATAATGGTTTAATATCATCCTCTAGTAGTTCAGATGGTATAGTAGCTGGTGAACTTACAGGATATTCTATAAACCAAAATGCTGAAATTATTTCAAGCTTTTCAAACGGTATGCAAAGTAGTGTTGGTAAAATTGCTGTTTACCATTTTCAAAATGACCAAGGGTTACAAAGAGTTGGTAGTTCTAAGTTTACACAATCTAGTGACAGTGGATTACCAATTTTTTATACAGATATTAATGGTCAAAATGTCATAGGTTCTAGTGTATCAAATTTTAGCCTAGAAAACTCAAATGTTGAGATGAGTAATGCACTAACAGAACTTATAATTTTACAAAGATCTTTTGATGCTAGTTCAAAATCTGTTACAACAGCAGATGAAATGATGCAAAAAGCTTTAAGTATGGATGCTTAAAAAATAGATTTGGAACAATAAATGCTTTTCTATTACTAATATATAGAAAAAAGGATTTAAGATGTTAAAATCACTTTTCGCCGGTGTATCCGGACTACAATCGCACCAAGTTGCGATGGATGTAGAATCAAATAACATTGCTAATGTAAATACAACAGGTTTTAAATACTCTCGAGCTAACTTCTCAGACCTTTTAGCTCAAACAAAAGCTATAGCTACTGCTCCACAAGGTACTTTAGGTGGTAAAAACTCTGTTCAAGTTGGTCTTGGTTCAACAGTAAGTTCAATGACAAAAATCTTTTCACAAGGTTCAGTTCAAAACTCTGATAAAAATACCGATGTAGCGATTCAAGGTGATGGTTTTTTCATTGTTTCCCCAGATGCTGGTAATACATACAAATACACTCGTGCTGGAGATTTTAAATTTGATGCTGCTGGAAACTTTGTAGATAATAACGGTTTTGTATCTCAAGGTTGGTTAAGAGACCCAGAAACAGGGAAAGTCGATTCAACTGCTCCAATCACAAACATTAACATCCCACCTGGATTAACAACTCCAGCAAATCCAAGTTCAGAAGTTGTTTTAAAAGCAAATCTTAATTCAGGTCCAATTATAGAAAGTTATTCACCTGCTTATAAAGTTTTAAGTGGTCCACCACCAGCATCACCAACACCTGATGCACTAGATAAAAATGGGAATCCTATTGCCTCTGGTGATATGGGAGTTATGTTTAACGAAGTTGGTGAAGCATTTGCACTTCAAAAAGACCAAGGTATTTGGGCTTCTTTTATAGCATCTAAAGCATTAGCATCAAATACAGTAAGTGATAGTACAGGGACTGATGATGAACTAAATATCACATTTGAACTAGATAATGGAGATACATTAGATATTGTTACAACTGGTTCAGATGGAACAGAAACGGCTGATGAAAATGGAGCTAGATACGCCTCTGCTATTAATGCTAAAACTTCAATTACAGGTGTTGAGGCTTCATATGATACAACAACAGATAAACTAACACTTGTAAATACAAATGCTAACTCATCAGCATCACATAATATTAGACTAACAGTTAATACGGGTGACAATAGTGGTCTAGATTCTGCTGATGATAGTACTACTGCTTATAGATACCAATATGACCCATCAGGGGCAACATCATTAAAAGATACAGATAAAACATTTACAACTATTGCTGACCTTAGAAATGCTCTTGAGATTCAAGCAAGAGCAGTTGGAGATGGAGATGGAGATGGTACAGCAGATGAAAACAATATATCTATATCTGTAACTGAACAGGGTAAAATAGAAATTATAAATCCAGGTAATTCAGAAGATGGTGATTACGATATTAATTTAAAAATAACAGGGATGAATGCTAAAAGTGTTACTGGTGGAGGAATTACAGATAATGTAAGATTCACTAGAAATATGGAAGCCTTAAACTCTGTTTTACCTGTTGGTAGTGGAGGAAAAGCATACTCTCAAAGTTTTAATGCTGCTACACACTCAAGTTCTATAGATGTTTTTGATTCTCTTGGTTCTAAACATACACTAAGAATGGAATTTAGAAAAACAGCGGTTGATTCATCAACAGGTAGTACATGGGATATGCTTGTTTCTGTTCCACCTCCATCAACCGTTGATACAATTGCCCCTTATGATGAAAAAGTTGGTAGTATTCGTTTCAATAATGATGGTTCATTAGCAACATATAACCCACCAAACATCTCATTTAGTGGAAACAACGGTTCAGCTCCAGACCAACAAATAAACCTTAGTCTAGGTACTGCTAATGATTTTGATGGTATGACAAGTTTCGATTCTCGCTCAACAACTTCAGGAATTTCCCAAGATGGATATACTGGAGGGGATTTAGTGGGTATTAGAATCGACCAAAGTGGTACATTAATTGGTTCATTTTCAAATGGTAGATCATTTGGACTTGCTCAAATTGCTATGGCTAAATTTACAAATAATGAGGGTTTAGGTACAGAGGGTGGAAATATATTTGTTCAATCAGCCAACTCTGGTGAAGCTATTATTGGTACGGCTGCTACATCTGGTCGTGGTTTTATACAAAGTTCGGCACTAGAAGCATCAAATGTTGACCTTTCTCGTGCTTTAACTCAACTAATTATTATACAAAGAGGATTCCAAGCAAATGGTAAAACAATTACCACTTCAGATTCTCTACTAGAAACTCTAATAGGCTTAAAAAGATAAGCCTATTTTAGTTTAGTCTATGTAAGAACAACAATAATCAACAACACCTTTAACTTTTATGTCAAAGTAACTATCTGCTTCAACTTCAAAAAAACATGGTGCTTTCATCTTAATAAACTTTTTACTACCCTCTAATTTAATTTTAAACTTACCAGATAGAATCTCCATAACTTCAGCTTTAGCTGTATTGAATCTATAATCACCATCTAACATAATCCCTAAAGATTTAACACTACCATCTTTAAACTCAACTGTTCTACTTGTTACTTTTCCATCATAATAGATATTTGCTTCTTTTACAACATTTACTTTTTTAAACTTTGACATTTTTTCCCTTTTTACTTGCTTGTAGTTTCACTCTTTGAGAGTGTGTTATAGCGACAGCCATAGCATCTGTAATATCTAACGGCTTTATCTCTTTTTTTATCCCTAGCAGTCTTTTAACCATAAAAGCTACCTGTTCCTTTTGTGCCTTACCATTTCCTGTTAGAGCTTTTTTCACTTGAAGGGCAGTATATTCACTAAACTGTCCAAACTCTTGAAGTAATTTTAACATAATAGCACCACGAAATTGAGCTAATTTAATAGTTGTTTTTGGATTATGCGCATAAAAAATATCTTCCATAGCTACTTCATCTATTTTATAATTTTTAAAAATAGTATCAAACCCCTCAACCATTTGTGGAATTTGAAACTGTAAATCTTCTGCTTTCATTTTTATAAGACCTGCTTGAATGAGAGAAATTTTATTATTCTCTAATGAGATGAGAGCATATCCCATATTTCTAGTTCCTGGGTCGATTCCTAATATTGTCATTTTATTTAAAACACCAATTCCTCTTAATTATCTAAAAAAAAGATTATATCTAATTCACTTATTCACATAAGTTATTTTGCTTATTCACATAAGTTTAACCCTACCTTATGGAAAGAATCTGTACTATTCACATATAACTAATTAAATAGGATTTTATGTGAATATTGGTGAAGATGTATTAAATTTACTAAAAGAAGAGATAACAGAGAGTGAATATAGCAGATATATTAAACAATTAGTTTACGATTGTGAAAATTCTAATGACCATTTAGCTATCTATTATGCTCCAAATGCTTTAATAGCAAAATGGATAAAAAGTAAATATACTCAAAAAATAATTCACCTTTTTGAAGTGAAAACTGATCTAAAAGTCAATTTAATGATAACTCTTAAACAAAATATCACCACTGAAAGTGTTAAAAAAGTTATTCAAGAGCAAAAACCTGTTGGACATTCACTTTTAAATCCATCTCATACTTTTAATAACTTTATGGTTGGTGGTTCAAACCAATTTGCTTATGCTGCTGTAAAAAGTGTAAGTGAAAAAGCTGGTGAACTATATAATCCACTTTTTATCTATGGTGGTGTTGGTTTAGGTAAAACTCACCTAATGCAATCTGCTGGTAATGTGTTTCAAGACCAAGGTAAAAATGTAATCTATACAACAAGTGAGCAGTTTTTAAACGATTTTTTAAGACATGTTAGAAATCAAACTATGGAAAACTTTAAAGATAAATACAGAAAATGTGATGTTTTACTAATTGATGACATACAATTTATTGGAAATAAAGAGCGAATCCAAGAGGAATTTTTTCACACTTTTGAAGCTTTAAGAGGTGTTGGAAAGCAGATAATTTTAACAGCAGATAAACACCCTAAAAAAATTGGTGGATTAGAAGCTAGGCTTCAAAGTCGCTTTGAATGGGGGCTAGTAGCCGACATTCAACCACCAGAACTTGAAACTAAGATAGCTATTATTGAAAAAAAATCTGAGATAAATAAAGTAAAACTATCTAAAGATATTATAAACTACATAGCAACAGTAATAGACAGTAATGTTCGTGAAATAGAGGGAATTTTATCTAAACTTCATGCTTATTCTCAACTTATGAATGTAGAAATCGATTTAGCTTTTACAAAAAATATACTAAAAGAGCATGTTCAAGAATCTCATGCGAATCTTACAATGGACACAATCACACAAACAGTAGCAAAAGAGTTAAATATAAAATTAAGTGAAATAAAATCTAAAGGTAGAAGTAAAAATCTTGTTTATGCTAGAAGAATCTCCATCTACATTTGTAGAGAACTTACTCAAAATACAATGCCTCAATTAGCCCAATATTTTGGGATGAAAGACCATACAGCTATAAGTCATACTCTTAAAAAAATCAATGAACTTATAAAAACAGATGATGATTTTAAACTAAAAATAGAAGAGATAACAAATAAAATAACTGCTATTTCTTAAAACTTTAAAAAAAAGATATAATTCGAATAGTGAATAGATGTGAATGAAACTCAATCACTTCATCACATTAGTTATTCACTTAAAATAGGGACTAAACAAATAGTTTTCACATTTTCACAGTCACCTACTACTACCTACTAAAATTATTAAATATAAAGAGGAATAAAATGAAAATTTCAATATCAAAATCAATACTTGAAAACATCCTAATCTATGCTCAACCTTTCTTAGAAAAAAAAGACACTTCACAAATAACTTCTCACATATATTTAAATATAAATAATTCAACTTTAACACTAAAAGCAACAGACTATGAAATAGGTTACGAAGTATCTACTAATAATTTAAATATTTATCAAGATGGTAGTACAACAGCTAATGGTAAGAAATTTTTAGAGATTATAAAAATTCTTAAAGATGGAGAAATTAATTTAGAAGTTAAAAATAATATTTTATTTATTTCTCAAAATCATTCTAATTTTAAATTACCTACATTTGCTGATGATAGTTTTCCTGAATTTCCAACAATAGAAAATAAATCTAAAATTAGTATCGATTCTTTATCTCTTATAGAATCTCTTAAGAAAATAACTCCATCAATAGATAATAATAATCCTAAATTTGAATTAAATGGTGCTTTAATAGATATTAAAAATAATCATATTAATTTTGTATCTACAGATACTAGAAGATTATCTATTGTTGATATTGAAAATAACAATGATTCAGAACTATCTATAATTCTTCCTAAAAAAGCAATAATAGAGATTCAAAAACTTTTTTTTGATAATATAGAGATATATTATGACAATACAAATTTAATTATAAAATCTCAACAATATACTTTCTTTACAAAACTTATAAATGGTAAATTTCCTGAATATTCAAGAATCATACCTAAAGAGATTCAGTATAAATTAACTTTACCAAAAGCTTTAATGATAGAATCTATTAAACAAATAACTACAATATCAACAGATGTTAAAATAACATTTTTAAATAATTCAATTATTTTTGAATCTTTAAGTGATGACAACATAGAAGCTAAAACAGAAATAAATATAGAAACAGGTTTTAAAGAATCGTTTTCATTAGCGATTAATAGTAAATATTTATTAGATTTTTTAAACAACATAAATAATTCAGAATTTACTATTGAATTAAATGAAGGAAATTTACCTTTTATTTTAAGTGAAAATAATTTTAAAACAATAGTTATGCCTATTGTTATATAAAAAACATAACTTTTGGTATAATAAAAATAAAATATGATAAAAAAATAATGGAGAAGTCAATGGAAAACTACGGTGCTAGTAATATTAAAGTTCTAAAAGGTCTTGAAGCAGTTAGAAAAAGACCAGGGATGTATATTGGTGATACTGGACACCGTGGTCTTCATCATTTAGTTTATGAAGTTATTGATAACTCTATTGATGAAGCTATGGCTGGTCATTGTGATACAATTAAAGTTACATTAACTAAAAATGGAACTTGTAAAGTAAGTGACAATGGTCGTGGTATCCCTACTGATATGCACCCAACTGAAGGGATGTCAGCTGCTACTGTTGTTTTAACAGTTCTTCACGCTGGTGGAAAGTTTGATAAAGATACTTACAAAGTTTCTGGTGGTCTTCATGGTGTTGGTGTTTCTGTTGTAAATGCTCTTTCATCTGACCTTAAAATGACGATTCACAGAGAAAAAGAGATTTTTGAACAAAACTTTAAAGAGGGGATTCCTCAAGAAGTTTTAAAAATTATAGGAAACACTCGTAAAACAGGTACAACTATTGAATTTTCTCCTGATGCTTCAATTTTTACAGAGACTACAACTTTTGAGTATGCTTATTTAGCAAAAAGATTCAAAGAGTTAGCATATTTAAACCCTTTTATAACTATAATTTTTAAAGATGAAAGAACAAATACTGAAGAATCTTACCATTTTGAAGGTGGTATAGCTCAATATGTAACAGATTCAAATAAAGCTACAAAAGTAGCAGAAGTTTATTCATTTACTGCAAAAATAGAAGATATAGAGTTTGACATAGCTTTAATGTACAACGATACTTATGATGAAAAATTATCATCTTTTGTAAATAATATCCGTACACCAAATGGTGGTACTCATGAAGCAGGGTTTAGAGCTGGTTTAACTAGAGTTATTTCAAATTATAATTCTAAAAATGGTGCTGCTAAAGAGAAAGATATAAAAATTACTGGGGAAGATGTAAAAGAGGGACTTATAGCAATTGTTTCTGCTCGTGTTCCTGAACCTCAATTTGAGGGACAAACGAAAGGTAAACTGGGAAATACTTATGTTAGACCTTTAGTTCAAAAACAAACTTACGAACTTTTATCTAAATATTTTGAAGAGAATCCATTAGAAGCAAAAGCTATTGTTGCTAAAGCTCTTTTAGCTGCTAAAGGTCGTGAAGCTTCTAAAAAAGCTAGAGAATTAACTCGTAGAAAAGACAATATGTCAGTTGGAACACTTCCAGGTAAATTAGCAGATTGTCAATCAAAAGATGCTACTGAATGTGAACTATATCTGGTGGAAGGGGATTCTGCGGGTGGTTCAGCTAAGATGGGTCGTGACCGTGTTTTTCAGGCAATTTTACCACTTAAAGGTAAGATTTTAAATGTTGAAAAAGCAAGATTAGACAAGATTCTTAAATCTGATGAAATTACAAATATGATTACAGCTATGGGTTGTGGAATTGGTGAAGAGTATAAAGAGGAAAAACTTCGTTATCATAAGATTATAATTATGACCGATGCGGATGTTGATGGTTCTCACATTCAAACTTTACTTTTAACATTTTTCTTTAGACATTTCCGTCATGTTGTTGAAAATGGTTACTTGTACTTAGCTCAACCACCTCTTTACCGTTATAAAAAAGGTAAAAAAGAGATTTATTTTAAAGATGACAGAGAGATGAATGATTTCCTTATTGGAAATGGTGTTGAATCTTTAGAGGTCGATTCTGTGGGTCATAATGATTTAGTATCTTATTTTAAAATGGTTGACCATTATGCTGGTTCTTTAATAGCACTAGAGAGAAGATACTCTTTAGTATCTTTAATTCGCCATTTTGTGGAGAATCCTGACCTAATCTCTTTAGGTGCTAAGGACTTATTTTCTAAAGTTGAAGAGTTTTTAACAGCTATAAATAACAATATTTTAACAAAAACTATAAATGAAGAAACAAATGAGATTCATATTTTTGTTCAAACTGCTGGTGGTATGGAGGAGTTACTTATAAACGATGAACTTTTCTCAGCTCCACATTTTACAGAAGCAAATTTCGTTTATAAGAAGATTCAAGAGTGGAATCTTAATTTTACTGATGATATTATTGCCGAATTAGAAAGAATTAAAGATTATGCTAAAAAAGGTGCTTATATTCAAAGATATAAAGGTCTTGGTGAGATGAATCCTGAACAACTTTGGGAAACAACAATGACAAAAGAGAATCGTGTACTTCTTCAAGTAACTATTGAAGATGCTGAGGCGGCTAGTGATGCTTTTACTCTTTTTATGGGTGATGAAGTTGAACCTCGCCGTAATTACATCGAAACTCATGCTAAAGATGTTAAACATTTAGATGTTTAACACCTTTTTATGCTACTTCCACAAACAAAAGAGAGAGAGTATAGATTTAGATTAGCACTTAGAATGGGGATTCCCATCTTTGCTTTAATTATCACTCTTATCTCTACAACGATTCTTTCAACTCATGAAACATTGGGTCCAGTTTTTTACTTTGTATCTGTGATTCTTTTTGTATTTTCTATATATTTTATACTTTTTCTTATCTATAATGGGTCTGAGATTCGAATCACAGACCCAATAACAAAAACATTTACTCGTGAATATCTTTTTGATTATTTAGGTAAAGAGTTGAAAAGAAAAAGAGATTATTCTCTTATTCTTATTAACATTGAGAATCTAAATAATATTAATAATATTTATGGTTTTAAAAATGGTGATAGAGTTCTATTTAGTGTTGCTGAGTGGATTGGTGAGTATTTAGAATCTAAAGATATTAAAAATTTTCCATTAGGACATATTAAAGGTGGAGAGTTTTTAATAGGTTTGGATGGAAAAGAGAGTGATTACAACACGATTCTTGATGTTATGTGTATTAAAAGTGAAAGATTAAAAGTTGATGATATTGAAATAGTTATATCTGGAGTTTTAACAGATAGTTCTTACTCTAAAAAATTAGACTATTTAATGGAAAATTTGTATGAAAAGTATAAAGAAAAAATTACTGTAAGGGAAAACTCTAAAACTAAAGAGATAGACCCTAATGACTTAGAAATGATAGTTGTCAATGCTATAAAAGATAAAAAAATTACAGTTAAAACACAAGACATTATTTGTGATGATGAGATTTATATGAAAGAGTGTTTTATTAAGCTTTTTGATAAAGATGATAAAATTATTCATCAAAAACAATATATGAAAGTTATAAATAGACTAGGTTTTGAAGTTGAATATGATTTGATTGTATTGGAAAAAATAGTAGATATGTGCTTAGAAACTAATGGTAGTAGATATGCTTTTTTTATATCACCAAGGTCATTAAGAAACTATCTTTTTATATCTAAAGCTAAAGAGTTATTGGGAAGTTTAAAAGAATCGAAATCCAATATAGTTTTTATTCTAAGTGAAGTTGAATATTATGCTCAAATAGACAAATATAACTCAATTTTAAACTCATTTAGAGATTTAGGTGTTAAAATAGTTATAGATAGATTAGGCTCTTTACATACAAGTTTTTTATATCTTAAAGAGTTGAACATAGATATTGTAAGATTCGATTCTTCGTACTCTAAGAATCTAAATTATAAAGATATTGTTGATGGTCTAAGTTTTATAGCACATAAAAAAGGTATAAAAACTTGGATGAAGATGATAGAAAATGAAGATATAAATGAGATGGCAAATAGTCTAAGAATCGACTATAAGCAGGGCAAATACTTAGCCTCAGTAAAATAACAAAAGGAAAAAATATGAAATATGGTGAAAAAGAGATAAAAGAGTTTAATGTTGAGAAAGATTTAGAGATTTGGCCAAATGAACATAAAAAAAATTATTTAATTAAAGTAACTTTACCAGAGTTTATGGCTCTTTGTCCTAGAAGTGGTTACCCAGACTTTGCTTCTATCTACATCGAATACACACCTAATGAGTTTGTAGTTGAATTAAAAGCTTTAAAATTATATATCAACTCTTTTATGACAAAATCAATCTCTCATGAAAACTCTGCTAATGAGATTTATGATGTTATTTTTAACAGAATTAAACCAAAATATATGAAATTAGTAGCAGACTTTAACCCAAGAGGTAATGTTCATACCGTTATAGAGATAGATAGCTCTAAAAATAGTTAAGAGTTTTTATGTTTGCGAAAATATTAGGTAAAACTAAAAATAATTCAAGAGATGAAATAGTTGAAAAAATCTCTAAAATGAATCTCACAGAGATGAGAACTTATTCTAAAAATAAAGTAAAAGATTTTCCAGTTTCAGATATTGGTCTTGAAGAGATTATAAAAAACATAACTAAAAAAAATGAAAAAACATCAAAATACTATCTAAATTCTAATGATATGGATAGTAAGTTAAAAAAAGGTTTTGATTTAGTTTTAACTATATTGGCAGATAAAATAATAACTTTAGATATTATTGAAGAGGCTAAAAAATTTCTAGATACTTATGAAGAGTTGATTTTAGAATACGATAAAAATAATAAAGATATTTATTATTCACGGTTATCAAAAGCTTTATTAACTGCATCAAACAATTTTGGTATAAAAACAGATATTATATCTAATGTAGAGAATCGTTCATTAATTAAAGAAAAAAGTTTTATAGTTATAAATTAAGTTTTATAATATGATTTTTTAGCCACTCTTGAGCATCACCTTTATTGGTGAAAATATAATTTATTTGGGCTTCATAAGCATTATTTAAAATATCTGAATAGATTTTTGATGGTTCTATACCTAGCTCTAAAATATCTTTCCCCTCTAAAATAGCTTTGTATGGGGAAGTAAGTATATTTAATTGCCTAGCTTTTTTTTCTAAAGTTAAAGTGTTGTTATAGTTTATAGAATCTTTTTTATAAATAGCTTTCTTTAGTAAAATTAATTCTTCTATTTTTAAAATGGTTGCTAGTTTATATAGTTGAGAATCGGTGTTCTGAATTTGGTTGATGTTTTTAATTAATATTAGAACTTGTTTGAGTATATTTTTTTCATTGGTTAAGTAACCAATGAAATCTTGAATTTGTTGGTTATCTAATTTATAACAAAGTACTGATAACATTAGTAGAAGTCGATTCTTTATGGGATTTAAAAGTTTCATATTATCAACACTGTTAAGTGTTTCATCCCAATCTTTCATAGATAAATTATGTAGATGTGGAAACTCAACTAAAGCATTAATCTTTTTTAATAATTTCAAACCAATAGATGGCTTTTTTGCTTTTAAAAGTAATTTTTTTATCTCATCAAACACTCTCTCTTTTGCTAACTCTTTTAACATCCCATTTTTACACATTTTTTGAGATAATAGTAAAAGTTGATGGTCTATTTTTAGATTAAATCTAGCACTAAATTGAACTGCTCGTAAGATTCTGAGTGGGTCTTCTTGAAATTTTATTTCATCTACAACTTTTAAAGTTTTATTTTTTAAATCTTCAATCCCGTTAAATGGGTCAAGAATCGTTTTATTTATAACATCATAGCCTATGGCATTTATAGTAAAATCTCTTCTTGAACTAGCAGTTTTAAAATCAAGTGTAGAATCGATTTTTATATTAAAACCTTTATGACCTACTGAAATTTTACTATCTTCTCTAGGAAGTGAAAAGTCTAAATCTAAATCATCCATAGTTAATTTACAAACACCAAAGGATTTTCCAACACTATTCACATTGCCAAATTCAGATAGAATCGATTCTAAAGAATCAAATGATTCAATTCCATAAACTTCAATATCTATATCTTTACTTTCTATTTTTAAAATCGAATCTCTTACAAACCCACCAATTATTATGGGTGAAGCACCATTTTTGTTTAATTTATGAAATATAGAGTCTAATTTTTCTGGATAATTTATCATCTTTTCTACTTATTTTTTAGCTAGTATAGCAATACTTTTACGAATCTCTAATTATAATTTAGATACAATCGCGAAAATATTTACCCTAAGTTTCAAATAATAGAAACTAAACAAGGAAACCTTTAATGCAAAAAATTAGAAATATCGCCGTAATCGCTCACGTTGACCACGGTAAAACTACATTAGTTGATGGATTACTAGAGCAATCTGGTACATTTGGTTCACATGAACAACACGATGAAAGAGCAATGGATTCAAACGACTTAGAAAAAGAGCGTGGAATTACGATTCTTTCTAAAAATACAGCTATCCGTTATAAAGATTATAAAATCAATATTATTGATACTCCGGGTCATGCCGATTTTGGTGGTGAAGTTGAGCGTGTTCTTAAAATGGTTGATGGTGTTTTAGTTCTTGTTGATGCTTATGAAGGTGTTATGCCTCAAACTAAATTTGTTTGTAAAAAAATGCTTGCACTTGGTAAAATGCCAATTGTTGTAATTAATAAAATTGACAAACCTTCTGCTGATGTAGATAGAGTTGCTGATGAGATGTTTGACCTTTTTGCAGATATGGATGCAACTGATGAACAACAAGATTTCCCTATTATTTATGCTGCTGCTCGTGATGGTATTGCTAAATTAGATATGGATGATGAAGATGGAGATTTTGAGTGTATTTTTGAAGCAATCGTAAATCAAATTCCTGAGCCAGAAGGTGATGCTAATAATCCACTTCAATCTCAAGTTTTTACACTTGATTATGATAACTATGTTGGTAAAATCGGTATATCTCGTATTTTCAATGGTACGGTGAATAAAGGTGATAACATCATGCTAGCAAAAGCTGATGGTGAGATGGTTAAAGGTAAAATTTCTAAACTTATCGGTTTTCATGGTCTTAATAGAATGGAGATTCAACAAGCAGAAGCTGGTGACATTGTAGCATTTGCTGGTATGGAAACTGTTGATGTTGGAGATACTGTTTGTGACCCTACAAACCCAGTTGCACTTGATCCAATGCATGTTGAAGAACCAACTTTAACTGTTGTTTTTGCTGTAAATGATTCTCCACTTGCTGGTAAAGAGGGTAAACATGTAACTTCAAATAAACTTCGTGAAAGACTTGAATTTGAGATGAATACAAATGTTGCTATGAAACTTGAAGTTGTTGGTGAAGGTAAATTTAAAGTTTCTGGTCGTGGTGAGCTTCAAATTACTGTTCTTGCTGAAAATATGCGTCGTGAAGATTTTGAGTTCTCTATCTCTCGTCCAGAGGTTATTGTTAAAGAGATTGATGGTATTAAATGTGAACCATTTGAGCATTTAGTTATTGATGTTCCTGAAGATTTAAGTGGTACTGTTATTGAGCGTCTTGGTAAAAGAAAAGCTGAAATGAAATCTATGATGCCAATGGGTTCAGGTTTCCAAAGAATCGAGTTTGAAATTCCAGCTCGTGCATTAATCGGTTTCCGTGGTCAATTTTTAACAGATACTAAAGGTGAGGGAATTATGAATCACTCATTCTTAGAGTTCCGTCCTTATTCTGGTTCTGTTGATTCTCGTTCTTATGGTGCATTAGTTTCTATGGTTGCAGGTTCTACTTTAGCATTCTCACTATTTGGTATCCAAAATCGTGGTGTTCTTTATGTTGGTGTTCAAACTGAAGTATATGAAGGTATGATTATTGGAGAGCATTCTCGTGATAATGACCTTGTTGTTAACCCTATTAAAGGTAAAGCTCAGTCAAATGTTCGTTCTTCTGGTGCAGATGAAGCTATTAAACTTATCCCACCTCGTGATATGTCTTTAGAGCGTGCTTTAGAATGGATTGAAGATGATGAATTACTAGAAGTTACTCCTAAATCTATTAGAATCCGTAAAAGATTTTTAACAGAAGCAGAGAGAAAAAGAAACTCTCGTGGTGGCAAAAAGTAAGTAAAACTTTTTAAGACAAACACAATTATTGTGTTTGTCTTCTTTAAGATAAAAATTAACTTAAAGAATCAAAACCTTTTTGTGTAAGGATTAAAGTAACATTATCCTCTTTTACTTCTATAAAACCTGAACTTTTTAGTTCATCCATAGCTATATTTAAAACTTTATCTTGTTTTTTATCGAGATTTTTTATGATGATGTTAATAACATCTTGTTTACTCATAATTTTCCCAACTTTTTTATTTTTTGTAAAGTAGTTTATAAACATCTCTTTAACTTCATCTTTTGGTGAAAGTTCATTTTTTTTAATTTTTGATGATGTTTTTTTCTTTTCTTCATCTCTAAGTGCTTTTTTGTAGTCATAAACTTTTTTCTTTGGTCTTCTCATTGTGAGCCTTTTTTATTAAGTAGTAAGTTTATTATACTTGTATATACTTTAACTCAAATTATCTACTATTTTTATAAATTTATATTTGTTTCTTTAATATCAATATATTTAATTATGTTATACTATTTGAAAAGGATTTATTATGGATGGTATGATGTACGAGGGTTCTTTAGCTTTACTAGCACTTTTTTCATTTTTTTTATATAGAACAAACAATACTGTTTTAATGTTTTTTCTAATGATGGTTGCGGCTTATATAGTTTATTCACATGAAACGGGGAACACAGCTACAGACTGGAAAAATAGTGCTGTAGAATCTTTTGATGAAAGTGTTTCTAGTGATTCACATAAGTATGATATAAAATAAACTCTTACACTTATTTTGATATAATTCTTTCAATATTATTGAAGGAATTATACCTATGCTATTTTCTGCCCCACTAAAATCAAACTCTAAAAAAATTATGTTACTAGGTTCTGGCGAACTAGGAAAAGAAGTTATTATAGAAGCTCAAAGACTTGGGCTTGAGACTATCGCTGTAGATAGATACGAAAATGCTCCTGCTCATCATGTTGCTCATAGAAGTTATGTTGTAAATATGCAAGATAGAGAGGCTCTTTTAGAAATTATCCGTCGTGAAAAACCTGACTATATTTTACCTGAGATTGAAGCTATCTCAATAGAAGCACTTTTTGATGCTGAAAAAGAGGGATTCAATGTAATCCCAAATGCCGATGCTGTTAACAAAACAATGAATCGTAAAAATATCCGTACTTTTGCGCACGAAGAGTTAGGTTTAAAAACTGGTCCTTACAAGTTTGTAACAACTGAAGCTGGAATGTTAGAGGCTGCCAAAGAGTTAGGATTCCCTTGTGTTATAAAACCTGTTATGAGTTCATCTGGTCATGGTCAGTCAGTAGCAAAATGTGAAGCAGACATCCCTAAATCTTGGGAGATGGCAAAAGAGGCTAGAGGCGATGCTAGTGAGCTAATCGTAGAAGCATTTGTTGATTTTGATTATGAGATAACTATGCTTACTGCTAGAAATGGCAAAGAGACAGTTTACTGTGAGCCTATCGGTCATGAACAAAGAGATGGTGACTATGTATTTTCATGGCAACCAGCTCAAATGAGTGAAATAGCAAAACAAAAATCTCAAGAGATGGCTAAAACTATAACAGATGGTTTAGGTGGTAGAGGTCTTTTTGGTGTTGAACTTTTTATAAAAGGTGATGAAGTTTATTTTTCAGAAGTTTCACCTCGCCCACATGACACAGGAATGGTAACACTTATAACTCAATCACAAAGTGAATTTGCTATCCATCTTAGAGCAGTTTTAGGACTTCCACTTGGTTTCACTTTCTATGGTGAGGGTGCTTCATCAGCTTTCAAATCAGAAGTACATAACTACGCTCCTGTTGTAGAAGTTGATGATTCTTTATTTACAGACAATAGTTTTGTGAGAATCTTTTCTAAACCTGAAGCACATAAAGGTAGAAGACTAGCAGTAGCTTTAGTTTTTGATAAAGTAGAAATTGCTTTAGAAAAATCAAGAGAGTTAATCACTAAGATAAAAGACAAATAGTCTTAAAAAAAGGTTTAATTATGGGTGCGTTAGATTATAAAGAGCATTACACTTATGAAGATTATCAAAATTGGGAGGGTGAATGGGAGATTATAGATGGTTTCCCTTATGCTATGAGTCCAAAACCTATGATTAAACATCAACAAATTTCTGGAAATATTTTTAGTGAATTTAATAAAAAAATTTCTAATAAATGCTTAGTTGCTAATTTTATAGATTATAAAATAGCAAATGACACTATCGTTTCACCTGATGTTTTAGTAGCTTGTGGTGATGACTTAGGTGATAAGTATCTTAAAAAAACTCCACAAATAGTGGTAGAGATTCTAAGCCCATCAACACAAAGAAAAGATAGAAATGAGAAATATAACCTTTATGAAAATGAGGGAATTAAATACTACATCATTGTAGATTCCCAAACAAAAATAGCCCAAATATATAAACTTGAAAATAAAAAATATCAACTAAATAAAAAAATATCAAATGAAGATTATTTATTTGAGATAGATGATTGTAATATTGAGTTTGAATTTTCTAATATTTGGGCTTAAAAAAAGGACAAATAAATGTTAAAATTTTTTTTAGTTTTTATCTCTATGGTAACTTTTGTTAATGGTATGAATAATGTTGTACCAATAAGTAAAGTGTATAGTGAAACTTTTAACAACTGTTCTGAATCTGTTATATCTACTTATGATATTACAGCTTGTTTAGAAAAAGAGTTAAAGTTACAAGATAAAAAACTTAATCAAGCCTATAAAAAAACTATGAGTAGGATTCAAGATTTTCGTAAAGAAGATTTGAAAAACATCCAAAGAGCTTGGATGAAATATAGAGATTTAAAATGTGGCTTTTACTACCATAAAGAGAGTGGTAGTGGTGGTTTAAGTGATATGTCGGAATGTTTTCTTGATGAGACGATTCTAAGAACAATAGAGTTAGAGCATACTTTCTAACTAGCTCTTTAAAAATTATGGAGAAAATATGATGAAAATAGTTTTACTAGATGCTTTGACTTTTGGAGAAACAGATTTAAGTGATTTCGATTCTTTAGGGGAAGTTACCGTTTATCAAACTACTTCACCTGAACAAACACAAGAGAGAATCTTCGGTTGTGATGTTATTGTTACGAACAAAGTTGTTATAACAAAAGAATCTATGGAAAAAACACCAACATTAAAACTTATTTGTGTAGCTGCTACGGGGATGAATAATGTTGACTTAGAATCGGCAAAAGAGATGAATATAGCTGTAAAAAATGTTGCTGGTTACTCAACCGATTCTGTAATTCAACACACATTTTCAATACTATTTTACCTTATGGGACATTCTCGTTATTATGATGAGTATGTAAAAAGTGGTAGTTACTCAAAAAGTTCACTTTTTACAGATGTTTCACAACCATTTTTTGAAGTTAAGGGTAAAAAATGGGGAATTATAGGGCTTGGTGCTATTGGTCGTGGTGTTGCTAACATCGCTTCTGCTTTTGGTGCTGATGTTTGTTACTTTTCAACAAGTGGTGGAAAGAGAAAAGAGAAGTATGAGAGTATATCTTTAGATGAGATGCTTACAACTTGTGACATCATTACGATTCATGCTCCTTTAAATGAGAAAACAGATAATCTTTTAGATTATGAAGAGTTGAAAAAATGTAAAGATGGCTCAATAGTTCTAAACCTTGGTCGTGGTGGAATCATAAATGAAGAAGCAATGGCAAAAATAATTGACGAAAAAAACATCTACTTTGGTTTAGATGTTTTGAAAAAAGAGCCAATATTAAAGAATCATCCTTTGTTAACAATTAAAAATAAAGAGAATTTATATATCACTCCCCATATTGCTTGGAGTTCAGTTGAGGCTAGAGATTCTCTTATTGAATTGACGATTGAAAACATAAAAAATATTTAATTTTATAATTCTTATGATAAAATAAAGAAAAAATTAAAAAAGGATTATTTTATGTTTAGCAAAGTTTCAATTAAAACAAAAATGTTAATGATGATTTTTGTACCAGCAATTGTTATTTTTACTCTTTTAAGTTTTCAAAGTTTGAAAAGTTATAAGCAATTTCAAGAGCTTAGTAAAATAGAACAAGCCACGATTCTTGCTACTAAAATTAGTGCTATGGTGCATAATACTCAAAAAGAGCG
>Ga0256824_10000184_pt1 | contig 22381 bp, 20 predicted proteins | sample CV67metaG_FD_191570 | JGI IMG/M metagenome (GOLD analysis project Ga0256824, IMG submission 191570) | Hydrothermal vent microbial communities from East Pacific Rise, Pacific Ocean - CV67 | ecosystem: Environmental > Aquatic > Marine > Hydrothermal vents | place: Pacific Ocean: East Pacific Rise...
TGGTAGATATTTTGCTGTCAATGACACTTTCATCTACCGAGATATTTTTCATTGCAGAGTTTTGTAGTCTGTCTTGAATGAGCATATCACAAGCTTTTTGCTTTGGTACCGAAAGTTGTGTTTGTATTGCACGAATCTCAGCAGTAGTGATAGGCTCACCCTCAACGATGATAGCAATACCATCAACCATTTTTGCTTCTGCAAAGCTAAAGAGCGTGATGAATCCAAGTAAAATAAGTTTTTTCATATAGGCATGTCCATTTCTGTATAAAGTATGTAAATTATAACATATTCGTGTAAATCTAATATGAATACTCGCTATAATGCAGAAATAATAATAAGCCTTTGTGTAGGAGTTGTGAAAATGAAAAAAATCATCATTTTATTTATGTCTGTTGGGGTGCTTTCTTTTGCCCAAATGCAAAATGAGTGTATTGTCTGCCACGCGGGTATTAAAGACATTCGTGACAAAAACTCAGGCATGATGCAGGCGATTTTACAAAAGGCAGATGAAGCAGGAGCCACAGGAAATGACTGTATTATCTGTCATGGGGGAAGCCCTGAAGCTAAAGAAAAAGATGTTGCACATGAGGGTACTTTAGCGTATTTTACAAAGCATGAAGGGCCTAAAGCGTTTTACCCATACCCTGCAAGCCCATGGATAAATAAAAACACCTGCGGCATGTGTCATCCCAACCAAGTAGCAGCGCAAGAAAATAATCTTATGGCAACAGAACAAGGTAAGATTCATGGTGCTATGTGGGGCTTTGGTGCAAAGGAAGGCTATAAACACACCTATACAAACTTTGGTACGACGTCTATTCACGAAAGACAAGGTACCCCTACATATAAAGCCTATATGGATAAGCTTCAAAAACTAGAACCTCAAGCGATGCTGGATGTAACGAAAGAACTCCCTGCTGCACCTACAGCTGAAGAGGTAGAGAAAGACCCCTCTCTTTCAGTATATACCTATTTACGTCAAGAGTGTCTGCGTTGTCATACAGGAGGAAAAGGGCGTAAAAGAAGAGGAGACTACAGAGGAATAGGCTGTGCTTCTTGTCATGTACCATACTCAAATGCAGGACTTTACGAGGGGAAAGACAAGAGCATTTCTACGACAGAAGATGGACATATGTTAGTCCATGCCATTCAGTCGTCTCGCGATGTGCAGGTTTCTGTCAATGATGTGAACTATTCAGGTATCCCCGTAGAGACTTGTACGACATGTCATAACCGTGGTAAGCGTATTGGGGTAAGTTATCAAGGACTTATGGAAACGGAGTATAAAGCGACATTTGACTCTGAGGGTAATGGACAACCGAAACTGCATACCAAGCGTTATATGCACCTTACAGAAGATATACACTACTCTAAAGGAATGCTCTGCCAAGATTGTCATACCTCTAATGATATGCATGGAGATGGTTTTGCTAGAGGGGCAAACCTCGGTGCTGTAGAGATAGAGTGTCAAGACTGTCATGGTACTACACAAAAGTATCCGTGGGAATTACCATTAGGCTATAGTGACGAGTTTGCTACCACACCTAAAACGGGTGAAGCCAGAGGAACGACTAAAACGCTTGCAGAGTACTTGAAACAAGGCGCGATTCCTAAAGACAGAGGTGATGGTTTTTTACTCTCTGCAAGGGGTAATCCTCTTACCAAAGCAGTAAGAAAAGGCAACAAAGTGATGATGCATCTTTCTTCGGGGAAAGACATAGAACTTAAACCCCTTAAGCTTCTAAAAGAGCAAGAGAAGATTTCTAAAGAGGGGCTTGTAGCGATGGATCAGATACAAGCGCATACTGATAAGCTTGAATGTTACACCTGTCATGCAACATGGGCACCTCAGTGTTATGGCTGTCATGTGAAAGTAGACTATTCTGGTGGTAAACAAAACCCTGACTATTTGGCGGCATCTAAACATCATGTCAATGGTAAAACAGGTGAGGTAGATACGCTTAAAGACTTTTTAGTCGATGGTAAAGTCACCGAGACACGCTCTTACTTACGTTGGGAAGACCCAGCCCTTTCTCAAAATGGAGAAGGGCGTATCTCTCCTACGATTCCTGGATGTCAAGTGACACTTACGGTTATAGGTAAAGATGGTAAAGCACTCCTTCAAAACCACATTTGGAAACTCAAAGGTGTAGAGAATAATGGTACAGTAAAAGCAGACAAAGAGGGTGTAAACTCCATCGTCATGTCACCAGTACAACCTCACACTGTGAGTAAAAAGTCACGTACCTGCGAAAGTTGTCATACGAGCCTAAAAGCACAAGGAAAAGGTATCAACGGTGGAAAGTATTTTGCTGACCAGAGTAAAACGACCATTGTTGATCTTATGGATGCACAGAAAAAACTGCTTGTCAAACAAGTAGATGAGCAGATACCTGCCATACCAAACCTCAAATATGACTACTCAGTGATGATAGATGAAAATGGCACACAAGTCCAAACCGTTGGAAACCATTGGAAGCTCTCACAAGCGTTAGATAAAAAAACACTAGACAAACTAGACCGTCAAGGTGCATGTTTGGCGTGTCATAAAGAGTTACCTAGTAAAGACTTAGCCGTTTCTCTTATGGTACATACAGCGAAGTTTGCAGGGGTAAACATAGACAACGAGATGCACAAAACCATTGTGCATAAGAGTATACTTCTCTCTGCTTGGGTGCAGGTGTTGGGTGGATTGTTGCTAGGTGGTGGAGTGATGTATTGGTATATGCGACGGCGTAAGCAGATGCGATGCAATAACGAATAAATAAGCAAAATTTAGTAAAATAAACAATAAAAATTAATGGAGCAGACAATGACAATAACAAAACGTGTAACATTTATAGCAAAAGAAGGAAATGAAGAGAAGATGAAAGAGCTTTTGTCTGCGATGGTAGTGCCAAGTAAAGCAGAAAAGGGTGTGATTTTTTATGAGATATTTCAATATGCAGATAACCCTAGAAAGTTTATGGCGTATGAGTCTTGGGAAGATGAAGCAGCACTTGATGGGCACAAAGCTTCAGCACACTACGCAGTGTATAAGTCAAGCTACGAACCATACTGTGAACATAAATACTCAGACAACTTAGAAGTGTTAGGTTAGACTTTGAAAAACTTATGGGATGATGCCAAAGCAGCAGAGTGTAAAACAGACCTTGACATGCGTGTATATACTTCAAACATACTCGGGGAAAGTGATGAACTAGTGCTTCATGGTGGTGGTAATACTTCTATAAAAAGTATGGTAGATGGTGAAGAGATACTCTATGTCAAAGGTTCTGGATGGGACTTGGTAAGCATCAAAGCAGAAGGCTTTGCCCCTGTAAAGATGGCTACACTTTTAGAGATGGCTAAGATGAAAAATCTCTCAGACATTGACATGGTTTCGGGACAAAAAGCAGCGATGATAGATAAAACCGCTCCCAACCCATCCGTAGAAGCCATACTCCATGCACTCATACCTTTTAAAGTAGTAGACCATACCCATGCAGATGCGGTAGTAACTATCTCAAATTCTAAGCAAGGACAAGAGCTTATTGCAAAGCTTTACCCTAAGTTTCTCATTATCCCTTATGTGATGCCAGGTTTTCTCTTGGCTCAGAAGATTTATGAGATGACAGAACATGATTTTGACTGGGATGCTTGTGAGGGGATTATCTTACATAATCACGGTATCTTTACCTTTGATGATGATGCAAAAAAGTCGTATGATAAGATGATAGAAGCTGTGAGTTTAGCAGAAGATTTTTTAGCAGAAAATGCTGAGGTAGTGTTCGCTGTTATCGAACCTACCTCTTTTGAGTTAGATGATTTGAAATTAGATAAGTTTATGCATGTCAATCAAACACCTTTAGCAGTTCACTATGCTAGTCAAAAAGATTTACGAAACAAAGTAACACGAGGGGTATTGACTCCTGAGCATATACTTCGTACAAAGCGAGTGCCTTTGGTAGTCGAAGACTGGGATGTAGAGGATGCTCTTAGACATTTTAAAGTAGCTTATGAAGCATATTTTAATGCGTATAAAACAGATGAAATTATGCTTGACACTAATCCTAAGTATGCCGTCATTAAAAATTTTGGGGTCGTGACCTTTGGTAAGACCCAAAAAGAGGCAGATGTCATTAACGATGTCGTAGAACATACCATGATGGCAGTACTTCGTGCCGATAAACTAGGTGGGTATAAAAGTATTGCTATAGCCGATAGTTTTGACATGGAATACTGGGAATTGGAACAGGCGAAATTGAAAAGATAAAGGGCAACCACGAGGGATTGCCCCTACAAGATAACGTTGGGGTGCCCCTTGTGGGTACCCATGAATGAAGGAATAGACATGCAATACCTCATGGCAATAGATGCAGGAACAGGTTCAGTAAGAGCAGTGATATTTGATACCAAAGGCAATCAAATTTCCGTGGCGCAAAAAGAGTGGATACACCTTGAAGTTGAGGGTGTACCCAATTCTATGACTTTTGATGTAGAGAAAAACTGGAACTTGGCTCTTTGGTGTATTAAAACTGCACTGAAAGAAGCAAATCTGCAAGGCTCTGACATTTTGGCTGTATCTGCTACCTCTATGCGTGAGGGGATAGTTCTTTATGATGAAGAAGGGAAAGCCATTTGGGGTGTTGCCAATGTAGATGCCCGAGCAGACAAAGAGGTGCGTTACCTCAAGGAAAACTATGAGGGCATAGAAGAAGCCTTTTATGAAGAGTCTGGACAGACTTTTGCACTGGGAGCTTTACCTCGTATACTCTGGCTTAAACATAATCAACTTGAGACATATGAGAAAGTTGCAACTATAAGCATGATAGGCGACTGGATACTAGCAAAACTTTCAGGAGTCATAGCCACAGACCCTTCTAATGGGGGGACAACAGGTATATTCTCTTTAGAAAAACGTGACTGGTCTCCAGCGATGGCAGAAAAAGTAGGTATCAAATCAGATATCTTTCCTCCAACATTAGAACCGGGAACAGTGATGGGAACAGTAAGCCCACATGCAGCCAATGAAACAGGTTTATCAGTGACCACCAAAGTCGTCATGGGTGGTGGAGATGTACAACTTGGTGCGGCAGGACTAGGTGTAGTCAAGGAAGGACAAGTAGCTATACTAGGTGGGTCATTCTGGCAACAGGTAGTGAATATAAAATCAAGCGTAAAGCCACCTAAAGATATGGCTATTAGAGTTAACCCTCATGTCATAGAAGGACTCTCTCAGGCAGAGGGCATTACTTTCTTTTCAGGCTTAATAATGCGTTGGTTTAGAGATGCTTTTTGTGACTTAGAAAAACTAGAAGCTAAAGAGAGAGGAATAGATACTTATGCCATTCTTGAAGAGAAGGCTAAAAGTGTACCTGTAGGTTCACATGGTATCTTACCCATCTTTTCAGATAGTATGAACTACGGCAAATGGTATCATGCAGCACCTTCGTTCATTAACCTCTCTATAGACCCTGAAGTATGTAACAAGGCTTCTATGTTTAGAAGTTTAGAGGAGAATGCCTGTATCGTCTCAGCCATTAACTTAGAGAAGATAAAAGCCTTTACAGAGTTAGAGATAGATGAAATAGTTTTTGCAGGAGGGGCCAGTAAAGGTGCATTGTGGTGTCAGATACTCTCCGATGTCACAGGATGCAAGATAAAGATACCTAAAGTCACAGAAGCCACAGCACTCGGTGCGGCGATGTGTGCCGGAGTCGGTGCCGGAGTGTACGAAAGTATGGTTAGTGCTTCAAGAGAGTTGGTAGTTTGGGATAAAGAGTATATGCCAAATGCTGAAAATCATGAGAAGTATAAGAACATACAAAATCAATGGCAAACAGTGTATACAAATCAATTGTCCTTGGTAGATAGAGGATTGACACAGAGTATGTGGAAGGCTCCCGGAGTTTGAACTAATAGTTTTTAGATATAATATTAAAAAAATGATAAAGAAGAAGAATGCAAGATAAAATAGCAATTATAGGACTAGGATATGTTGGATTGCCTTTGGCACATGCTTTTGCTGAGAAATATGAAGTTATAGGCTTTGATATCAATCAAAGACGTATTAATGAACTTCTTGGAGGACATGATAGAACATTAGAATTAAGTGATGCACAACTATTAGAGATTAAAGATAAAATTACATTTTCTATGAATTTAGAAGATATAGCCTCTTGTAATATTTTTATAGTGACGGTACCTACTCCTATTGACGAGAGTAATCGTCCTGATTTAACCCCTTTAATAAAATCTTCCCAGAGTATTGCGAAGGTATTAAAAAAAGGAGATATTGTTATTTATGAGTCTACTGTTTACCCTGGGGTGACAGAAGAAGTGTGTGTCCCCGAATTAGAAAAAATATCGGGATTAAAATTTAACGAAGATTTTTTCGCAGGATATTCACCTGAACGAATTAATCCAGGAGATAAAGAGCATACTGTTAAGAAAATATTGAAAGTAACAGCAGGGTCAACACCTGAGATAGCTATGCGAGTAGATGCCCTTTATGCTTCAGTTATTGACGCAGGTACGCATATGGCATCAAGTATTAAAGTTGCAGAGGCCTCTAAGGTCATAGAAAATACACAAAGAGATGTCAATATTGCACTTATTAATGAATTGGCACTTATATTTGATGCGATGGGTATAGATACCAATGAAGTGATAGAAGCCGCTGCTACTAAATGGAACTTCATTAAACTTATGCCAGGACTTGTTGGGGGGCATTGTATAGGTGTAGATCCCTATTATCTTACATATAAAGCAGAAGAACTAGGCTATAAGCCAAACCTTATTTTAGGTGCAAGACAAATCAATAATGGAATGGGTAAATATATAGCAGAACAAACCATTAAACAAATGATTGCATATGATAAAAAAATAAGAAATGCAAATGTTTTAGTCCTAGGTGTGACATTTAAAGAAGATTGTCCAGATATGAGAAATACTAAAGTGGTTGACATTATTGATGAGTTGAAAACATATGGATGTAATATAGATGTGTATGACCCTTGGGTAGACCCCACTGAACCTAAGCAACATTACAAACATGGTCAAATAGCTAACCCTTTTGAATCAAGCAAAAAATATGACAGTATTGTTTTAGCAGTAGCCCATAAACAGTTTAAAGTATTGGATAGAATAGAGTACGAAAAAATCAGTACGGATGAAGCGGTACTGATTGATGTAAAAGGGATTATCGAAAATCCTACATGGAGGTTATAAATGAGCAATAGTAAAAACTTTGCATTAATGGGAGCATCAGGTTACATCGCGCCTAGACATATGCAAGCCATAAAAGAAACAGGTAATACTTTAGTTGCAGCTCTTGATCCCTATGATGGCATAGGTATTATGGATAGTAATTTTCCTCAAGCTGATTTTTTTACAGAATTTGAACGTTTTGATCGGTTTGTAGATAAGTGGCATAGAGATACAGGTAAAAAAATAGACTATATGTCTATTTGCTCACCTAATTACCTCCATGACGCGCATATACGTTTTGCACTTAAAAGTGGTGCTGATGCTATCTGCGAAAAGCCATTGGTACTTAACCCTCATAATATTGATCAACTAAAAATTATAGAAGAAGAAACAGGGCAAAAAGTTTATAATATTTTACAATTGAGATTACATCCTTCTATTATTGCATTAAAAGAAAAAGTCGCAAAAGAATTAGTAGAAAATCCCCATAAAAAATATGACATAGATCTTACCTATTTAACTTCTAGAGGGAAATGGTATTTTGTCTCATGGAAAGGGGATGAAGATAAAAGTGGAGGAATTGCTTCTAATATAGGAGTACATTTTTATGATATGTTGACATGGATATTTGGTGAAGTAGAAGAAAATGTTGTGCATGTAAAAACGGCGGATTGTAATGCAGGGTCATTTAAACTTAAAAATGCGAATGTACGTTGGTTTTTGTCTGTAAATTACGACTATATTCCTAAAGAGATAAGAGATGAAGGTCAAAGAACCTATAGAAGTATCACAGTTGATGGTGATGAGATAGAGTTCTCTGGAGGGTTTACAGACTTACATACTAGAAGTTATGAAGAGATATTAAAAGGAAATGGATTTGGACTAGATGAAGCGTATGGCTCAATTTCTATTGTCTCAACTATCAGAAACCTAGAAGCCATTGGATTAAAGGGAAATTATCACCCCTTTTGTGAAAAGGTACTTGGCTAAAATGTCAGAATTTTTTGTACACAAAAGTAGTATAGTTGATGCCTCTGTTGAAATAGGAGACAATACAAAGATTTGGCATTTTTCACATATTTTATCTGATACATGTATAGGGAATAATTGTTCTTTTGGACAGAATTGTGTAGTAGGACCCAAGGTAACTATTGGTAATGGTGTAAAGGTTCAAAATAATGTTTCTGTGTATGAAGGTGTGGAAGTAGAAGATGATGTTTTTTTAGGTCCTTCTATGGTATTTACCAATGTGATTAATCCTAGAGCATTCATCCAAAGGAAAGAAGAGTTTAAAAAAACTTTACTTAAAAAGGGTTGTTCCGTGGGTGCAAATGCAACTATTATTTGTGGAGTAACCATAGGTGAATATGCACTGATAGGTTCAGGTGCAGTCATAAACAAAGACGTGAACCCTTATGCACTTATGGTTGGTGTTCCTGCCAAGCAGATAGGATGGGTAGGGATATCTGCCAATACGTTGTGTTTTGAAAATAACCAAGCAGAAGATGAATTTGCATGGTATGAAAAAATAGAAAACCATTTAAAAGTGACAAGAAAACAATGCAAATAGATTTCGCAAAACTACAATACCAATACCAACTCTATAAAACAGAGATAGATGAAGCTATTCATAATGTTTTAGATAAATCAAATTACATCATGGGTGAAGAAGTAAACATATTAGAAAAAAACCTAGAAAAGTTTACAGGTGCTAAACATGCTATTACGTGTAGTTCAGGAACTGACGCCCTTCTTTTAGCGATGATGGCACTAGATATAAAGCCAGGTGATGAGATTATTACGACACCTTTTACCTTTATCGCTACAGCAGAGACTATTGCTTTTCTTGGAGCTATCCCTGTGTTTGTTGATATAGATGAAAAAACCTATAATATTGATGCTTCAAAAATAGAAGAGAAAATTACCCAAAAAACAAAAGCTATTATGCCCGTTAGCCTTTATGGTCAGCCTGCTGATATGGACACTATTCAATCCATAGCCGATAAACATAATCTAAAGGTCATCATCGATGGAGCACAGTCATTTGGTGCAACTTACAATGGTACAACAGACTCTAACCTAGGTGATATTTCAACCACATCCTTTTTCCCTGCAAAACCTCTTGGATGCTTTGGAGATGGTGGAGCAGTATTTACCAATGATGATATGTTAGCTGAAAAGATGAGGTCACTTCGAGTACATGGGCAATCTAAAAGATACCATCATCAATACATAGGTATGGGTGGACGTATGGATACTTTACAGTGTGCTATAGTCAATGTAAAATTGAAATACTATGCAAAAGATTTAGCTTTACGTCAAGATGTAGCACAAAAATATACAACAGCTTTAAAAGATAAAGACTTAATTCTTCCACATATAGATGAATATAGTACTTCATCATGGGCACAATACTCTGTAAGAGTAAAAAACCGTGATGAAATGCAAGCTAAACTAAAAGAACAAGGTGTCCCCACAGCAGTTCACTACCCAATGCCACTACACCTTCAAGAAGCCTTTGAATATCTTAATTATAAAAGAGGTGATTTTCCTATATCTGAAACAGTTTCTGATGGGATTATGTCCTTACCTATGAATCCATATATAGGTGTTGATGAGATTGAGTATATTGCTGAGGAAGTAACATGAAAAAAGTATTATTGGTTTTTGGAACAAGACCCGAAGCTATTAAAATGGCACCTTTAGTAAAATGTTTTAAAGAAGATAAATTTTTTGATACAAAAGTATGTGTAACGGCACAGCATCGTGAAATGTTAGATCAAGTCCTTCAGATATTTGATATTAAACCAGACTATGATTTAAATCTTATGAAACAAGGGCAAGATTTATATGATATTACATCTAGAGTGTTAATAAGTATGAAAAATGTTTTGATAGATTTTAAGCCGGATATTATTTTGGTACATGGAGACACAACAACTACAAGTGCAACTGCATTGGCGGCATTCTATCAAAAAATAAAAGTTGGGCATATAGAAGCGGGACTTAGAACAGGAGATATTTATAGTCCTTGGCCTGAAGAGGCAAATAGACAAATTACAGGAGTTTTGGCGAAGTATCACTTTTCTCCGACTGAGACAAGTAAAGATAATTTGTTAAAAGAAAATAAAGATCCCAATAGTATTCTAGTCACCGGGAATACAGTTATTGATGCCTTGTTTCTTATGCTTGAAAAAATAGCTAATAATACAGAGTTTAGAAATAATATAATTGAATCGATAAAGACAGAATATAAAATTATTGAACATAGAAAACTTATCCTTGTTACAGGACACCGAAGAGAAAACTTTGGACAAGGATTTATTAATATATGTGAATCATTAAAAGCACTTGCATTGAATAACCCCGAGATAGATATTGTATATCCTGTACATTTGAATCCAAATGTACAAAAACCCGTAAAAGATATTCTTTCACGTATCGATAATGTATATTTGATTAAACCATTACGCTACGAGTTATTTCTGTACCTGATGAGTAAATCGTACTTTATCATAACTGATAGTGGTGGGATACAAGAAGAAGCACCTAGTTTAGGTAAACCTGTTTTGGTTATGAGAAATACAACAGAACGACCTGAAGCAATAAAAGCTGGTACTGTAAAATTAGTAGGAACTAATATTAGAAGAGTCTTAGTAGAAGCTCAAAAGCTTTTAGATGATAAAATAGAGTATGAAAGAATGAGTAAAGCACATAATCCTTATGGAGATGGTAAGGCATGTGAAAGAATTGTAAAATTTATTAAGGAAGTCAAATAGTGATTTTAAAAACAAATGTTTGTGTTGTTGGATTAGGGTATATAGGTTTACCTACAGCGGCATTACTCGCAAATAAAGGTTATAAAGTACATGGTGTAGATGTTGTACAAAGTACAGTAGATATTATTAATAAAGGTGAAATACATATTGTCGAACCAGAACTTGATACTTTTGTAAAGAGTGCCGTCAATAGCGGTAATTTAGTGGCTGATATTAAGCCAACAGTATCTGATATATTTATATTAGCAGTGCCTACACCTTTCCATGATGGATTTATCCCTAATATTGATTATATCATAAGTGCAACGAAAGCTATAGCTCCATATATAAAAGAAAATAATATTGTTATTTTAGAATCTACATCTCCCGTAGGGACAACCGATAAGGTCGAAGAAATATTAAAAGAAAATGATGTAGATACTTCAAAAATTTTTATTGCACATTGTCCTGAGAGAGTATTACCTGGACAAATCATGCGAGAGCTTGTTGAAAATGATCGAATAGTGGGAGGAACTACATTTGAAGCCACGGTGAAAACTGTAGAGTTTTATAATACTTTTGTATCAGGAGAAGTTTTATCGACAGATGCAAGAACTGCAGAAATGGCAAAATTAACTGAAAATAGTTTTAGGGATACTAATATTGCATTTGCAAATGAGCTTTCCATCTTATGTGATAAGTTTGGTATAGATGTTTGGGAGCTGATTGAACTTACGAATAGACACCCAAGAGTTAATGTGTTGCAACCTGGAGCAGGTGTAGGTGGACATTGTATAGCAGTTGACCCATGGTTTATTGTCCATGCGGGTGGTGATGATGCAAAGATGATACGTACAGCACGAGAAGTGAATACATATAAAACAGAATGGGTAGTAGAAAAAATTAAAAATGAAGCATTAATGTTTGAACTTAAAAATGGAAAAAAAGCAACAATAGCATGCATGGGGTTAGCGTTTAAACCAGATATTGATGATCTCAGGGAGTCTCCTGCACTTTCTATAACAAGACAACTTATTGCTGAAAAATTGTGTGTATTGGCAGTTGAGCCAAATATAGAGTGCTTTGAAGAGTTTGAAATAGTAGATTACAAAGAGGCACTTGAATCATCGGATATTGTTACGTTTTTAGTTGCGCATAAAGAGTTTAAGCATTTATCTGTGAAAACAACTTTAGACTTTTGTGGAGTTTTAAATTAACATGATAAATATTTTACATTATATTGGGAGAAATATAGACTTATTTCAAAGTGATATTAAAAACAATAATGTAGAATTGTCTAAGATTGTTTCTTCTTCCTCCTTTCTCATTATTGGTGGAGCAGGTTCTATTGGGCAAGCTGTCACAAAAGAGATATTTAAACGTAATCCTCAAAAACTACATGTAGTGGATATATCAGAAAATAATATGGTAGAGTTGGTCAGAGACATACGTTCTTCTTTTGGTTACATAGATGGAGAATTTGCTACTTTTGCTTTAGATATAGGCTCTATTGAATATGATGCCTTTATAAAATCTGATGGGAAATATGATTATGTTTTAAACCTTTCCGCGTTAAAGCATGTACGAAGTGAAAAAGACCCCTTTACCTTAATGCGAATGGTAGAAACCAATATCTTCAATACCGATAAAACAATTAAGCAGTCCGTAGAGAACGGAACAAAAAAATACTTTTGTGTCTCTACAGATAAAGCAGCTAATCCTGTAAATATGATGGGAGCAAGTAAAAGAATTATGGAAATGTTTGTTCATCGTAATTCATCTGACATAAGTGTTTCTATGGCACGTTTTGCAAATGTAGCTTTTTCAGATGGTTCATTGCTTCATGGCTTTAATCAGCGTATTCAAAAGCAGCAACCTATTGTTGCTCCTAATGACATAAAACGATATTTTGTAACACCACAAGAGAGTGGAGAACTTTGTTTGATGTCATGTATTTTTGGTGAGAATAGAGATATTTTTTTTCCTAAATTAAGTGAAAGTTTACATCTTATCTCTTTTGCCGATATTGCGGTGAAGTATTTGAAAAACTTAGGCTATGAACCTTACCTATGTAAAGATGAAGATGAAGCAAGAGCTTTAGCGAAAACATTACCACAAGAGGGAAAATACCCATGTCTCTTTACGAAGAGTGATACGACAGGAGAGAAAGATTTTGAAGAGTTCTTTACGGAGAATGAAACTTTAGATATGGAACGATTTGAAAACCTAGGTATCATTAAAAACGAAGCAGATTTTAATGAGGTTCTTTTGAATGAGTTTGAAGAAAGCATAGAAGCCATGTTACACAATAAAGCATGGGGGAAAGAGCAGATAGTCGAGCTCTTTTTCAAAATGATTCCTGACTTTGGACATAAAGAGACAGGTAAGTATTTAGATGGGAAGATGTAGAGATGTATCAAAATATTGTTAGCTTCATACAAGAACTCTATGGAACAAAAGAGTTTATACCTCTACATGAACCACGATTTTTTGGTAATGAAAAAAAATATGTCAATGAAGCGATAGATTCTACATTTGTTTCTAGTGTGGGTAAGTATGTGACGGAGTTTGAAGAGAAAATAGCTAGCTTTGTAGGATGTAAGTATGCCATTGCTACCTCTAATGGTACGTCGGCATTACATATAGGGTTAAAATTGGTTGGGGTAGATGACTATTCAGAAGTGATTACACAGCCTCTTACCTTTATTGCTACAGCAAATGCAATTTCCTATTGTCAAGCTCAACCTATTTTTATAGATGTAGATAGAGATACATTAGGACTTTCCCCAGAGAAGTTAAAAGTATTTTTAGAAGAACATACTTTCGTCAATGCAAATCAAGAGTGTATCAATAAAACATCAGGAAAAGTAATTAAAGCTTGTGTCCCTATGCATACTTTTGGACACCCCTGTTGCATAGATGAAATAGCTGAAATCTGTGATGCGTATAATATCTCAGTGGTTGAAGATGCAGCAGAGTCATTGGGGAGTTATTATAAAGGAAAACATACTGGTAGATTTGGAAAAGTAGGGATATTTTCATTTAATGGTAATAAGCTTATTACCACAGGTGGTGGTGGCATGATAGTCACTGATGATGAAGCATTAGCTAAAAGAGCTAAGCATATTACAACTACAGCTAAAGTACCACATCCTTATGAGTATATACATGATGAGATAGGCTACAACTATAGACTGACTAACTTGGCAGCAGCTCTTGGTGTTGCGCAGATGGAGAACATAGATATCTTTATAGACAAGCAACGAGCGTTAGCCCTAGAGTATAGTAGATTTTTTAAAGATACAGATATAGCATTCATTGAAGAACCTCATGAGGCAAAATCTAATTATTGGCTAAATGCAGTGATTCTTAAAGACAGAGAAACAAGAGACGCTTTTTTAAAATATACCAACGATAATGGGGTAATGACACGCTCAATCTGGAGACTTATGAACAAGTTAGAAATGTTTAAAGATACTCAATGTGGAGATTTGTCTAATGCTGAGTGGTTAGAAGATAGAGTTGTGAATATTTCGAGTAGTATAAGGTTGTAAATGAAATTAAATATAGGTTATTTTGCTGATGGGCCATGGAGTCATACAGCATTTGAAAAATTAATTGCTGATGATGAAATTTCAATAAGTTTCATTTGTGTTCGATTTGATACGAACGATGATATACTTAAAAATTATTGTCAAAAATATATGATTCCTTATTTAAAGTATGAGAATATAAACTCAAGTGATTTCATAAAAAAAGTTTCTATATTTAATTGTGATTTATTTGTATCAATGTCTTTTAATCAAATATTTAGAACAGAAATTATTAATTTACCTCGTTTAAAAACTATTAACTGTCATGCTGGGAAATTGCCTTTTTATAGAGGTAGAAATATTTTAAATTGGGCTTTAATAAATGATGAAAAAGAGTTTGGAATTACTGTACACTTTATTAATGAGGGGATTGATACAGGAGATATAATTTTACAACGAAATTATCCAATTACAGATGAAGATACTTATGCTTCATTATTGGATATATCCTATATAGAATGTGCAAATATACTATATGATGCAATTGTTTTATTTAAACAAGAAGAAGTTGTTAGGGTTAAGCAGACATATATAGATCCTTTTGGATTTTATTGTACTCAACGAAAGATTGGGGATGAAAATTTAGATTGGAATCAGTCAAGCCGAAAAGTTTTTAACTTTGTTAGGGCAATATCTTCTCCTGGACCACAAGCAAGAACATTCATAAATAATAAAGAAATGAAAATTAATAAAGTTATTTATTTCCAAAATGCTACAAATTATTATTGTATAATTGGTGCAATTTTACAGAAAGATGATACAGGATTTCTTGTGAAAACAGCCGATAGTTTTGTAAAAGTGATTGAGTATGAATATGATGGTGTATTTAGAGTAGGAGATCGATTTGAAATTAAATAAAGTATTTATTATTGCTGAAGCAGGAGTAAATCATAATGGTTTAGTTGAATTAGCTAAAAAACTGATTGATGTTGCTGTTAATTCAGGAGTTGATGCTGTTAAATTTCAAACATTTAAAGCAAGTAACTTAGTTTGTAAAACTGCACAAAAAGCAGCGTATCAAAAAGAGAATATGAATGACAATAATGACAATCAATATAATATGCTTAAAAAGTTAGAACTAGATATTGAGACACATAATGAGCTTATATCTTATTGTAATTTAAAAAATATTATGTTTTTATCTACACCTTTTGATTTAGACAGTATTGAACTATTGAATAGTTTAGAGCTAGAAATTTTTAAAATTCCAAGTGGAGAGATAACTAATCTTCCTTATCTCCGAAAAATCGGTGCTTTAAATAAAAAGATTATACTCTCAACGGGTATGGCAAATATAGGTGAAATAGAAGATGCATTGGATATTTTAATAGATGCAGGAACTCCAAAAGAGAAGATAACTGTATTGCATGCAAATACCATGTATCCTACACCTATGGAAGATGTGAATTTAAAAGCGATGGTAACCATAGGAAAAACATTTGATGTATCTTATGGCTATAGTGACCATACTTTAGGTATAGAGGTAGATATCGCTGCAGTTGCACTGGGTGCTTCTTGTATAGAAAAGCATTTTACTTTAGATAAAACGATGGAGGGACCAGACCATAAAGCTTCTTTAGAACCTGATGAGTTGAGAAGTATGGTAGATGCTATACGCAACATAGAGAAAGCCTTAGGATCCTCTGTTAAAAAACCAAGCAAGAGTGAAAAACCAAATATTGAAATTGCTAGAAAATCTATTGTCGCTAATTGTTTTATTCCGAAAGGGGAACGATTTACTAAAGATAACTTAACAGTAAAACGTCCAAGTATAGGTATTAGTCCAATGCGTTGGGATGAAGTTATTGGAGTAGTTGCTACAAGAAATTATAATGAAGATGAGCCAATATGAGTAGAAAAAAAATCTGTGTAGTGACAGGAACAAGAGCAGAGTATGGACTGTTCTACTGGCTTATGAAAGAGATTGAAGAAGATAATGGTTTAGAGTTACAACTTATTGTAACTGGGATGCATCTAAGTCCAGAGTTTGGATTAACCTATAAAGAGATAGAAAAAGAGTTCAAAATAGATAAAAAGATTGAGATGCTTCTCTCTTCGGACTCAGCTATTGGAATTTCTAAATCAATGGGATTGGCTCAAATATCTTTTGCAGAGGTTTATGATGAGTTAAAGCCTGATTTACTGGTTGTTTTAGGCGATAGATATGAGATTTTTTCTGCTGTCTCCTCTGCTATGATAGCGAATATTCCTATTGCTCATCTTCATGGTGGAGAGACAACAGAAGGTGCTTTTGATGAGTCAATACGTCATAGTATTACGAAAATGAGTCATTTACATTTTACAGCTACAGATGAATATAGAAATAGGGTTATTCAACTTGGAGAACATCCAACTAGAGTATTTAATGTGGGTGGGTTAGGGATAGATAATATAAAAAAACTTAAGCTTTTGAACAGAGATGAGTTTGAAAAATCTATTGATTTTAAATTAAATAAAAAAAATATTCTTATTACTTTTCATCCTGTAACATTGGAAAACACAACAGCAAAAGAGCAGTTTCAAATATTACTTGATGTAGTAGATGAATTAGAAAATACAAATATTATTTTTACAAAAACGAATAGTGATACAGATGGTAGAATAATTAACACTATGATAGACGAATATGTAAATAAAAATGCTAATAAAGCATGTGGCTTTACTTCATTAGGACAGCTTAGATACTTAAGTGCTTTACAATATGTAGATGGAATGATTGGAAATAGTTCTAGTGGACTTTTAGAAGCACCTAGCTTTAAGATAGGGACAATTAATATTGGAGATAGACAAAAAGGTCGTATTATGTCTGATAGTGTTATATGCTGTACTCCAAATATTGAGTCAATAAGGGATGCTTTTAAAAAATTATATTCAAATGAATTTCAAAAAAAATTACTGAAGACAGATAACCTTTATGGGGATGGTGGTGCAAGTAAAAAAATAAAAGATATTTTAAGAGGTATAGATTTAAAAAATATATTGAAAAAATCATTTTATAATTTAAAGGTAGAAGTATGAAAAATATAAATAATATTAAACTTACCATAAGTGCTACTATAAGAGAGGCTCTCCAAATTATAGGTGAAGGAGGCGTAAAGTTTGCTCTTGTTGTTCAAGATGATAACTTTTTACTTGGTACCATAACCGATGGAGATATAAGACGAGCTATACTTGATGGGAAAGGTTTAGATGAAAACATAAAAAATGTTTATTCTAAATCACCTACAACTGTGACTATTCATAGTTCTAAAGAAGAGATTATTAATATTTGTACTTCTAAGAAAATCTATCAAATTCCTGTTGTTGATGAAGAAGGTAGAGTGGTTGATATTAAAATACTCAATGAGTTATTAAAGCCAAAAAGTTATGAAAACAAGGTAGTACTAATGGTCGGTGGCTTAGGAAATAGACTAAGACCTTTGACCGAGACAACACCTAAACCAATGCTTCCAGTAGGGGGAAAGCCAATTTTACAAACTATTGTGGAAAAATTTGCAAGCTATGGTTTTGTGAATATTATTATGTGTATAGGATATAAGTCTCATATAATTCAGGATTTTTTTGAAGATGGTAGTAAGTTTGGTGTAAATATTGAGTATATACTTGAAGAAAAACGAATGGGGACAGCAGGAGCATTAAGTCTTTTAAGTAAAAATCAAAAGCCAAAAGAGCCCTTTTTTGTAATGAATGGGGATCTTTTAACCAATGTAAACTTTGAGAATATGTTAGAGTTTCATCATCAAAATGAGGCAAAAGCTACGATGTGTGTACGAGAGTATGACTTTCAAGTACCCTATGGTGTGGTTAATATAGAAAATGGTCAAATAAAAAGTATAGAAGAGAAGCCTACACATAAATTTTTTGTAAGTGCAGGTATTTATATGTTAGATGCTTCAATAATAGAGAAGATACCCCAAGATGAATTTTATGATATGCCGACTCTTTTTGAGAAAATGATAAAAGCAGAAGAAAAGACAATCTCTTTTCCTATTCGTGAGTATTGGCTAGATATAGGACGAATGGATGAATATGAGAAAGCAAATAGAGAGTACCATGAGGTATTTTAAATGAAAGTTCTTTTAATTGGTTATGGTTCTATTGGTAAAAGGCATGAAGAGGTATTAACGAGTTTTAAAAATATTGAAACTATTGATATAGTAACCAAACAAAATCTTGAAAATAAAATAACCTTTAAGTTATTAGAGGAGGTTTTGAATATTGAAGGATATGATTACTACATTATTGCGAGTGAGACAAGTAAACATTATGAACAATTAAAATTTTTGGATTTAAGAGTTAAAAATAAAAAGATTTTTTGTGAAAAGCCTCTGTTTGATACTAAACAAGGCTTAGAAATAGTTCAAAATAGTGTCTTTGTAGGGTACGTTCTAAGGTTTCACCCATTATTAGAAAAACTAAAAAAATTGATAGTTGAAGAAAAAGTTATTAATGTAAATATTAAATGTGGGCAATATTTACCTAGTTGGCGACCTTCTGTTGATTACCGAAAATCATATAGTGCTTTTAAAAATCAAGGAGGAGGAGTTTTACTTGATCTTAGCCATGAAATAGACTATTTACAATGGTTATTTGGTAAAGTAAAAGAGTTAAAAAGTTATCAAGTTAAAATTTCTGATTTAAAGATAGATTCTGATGACTTTACAACATTTATTGGTAAAACTGTAACAGGTACTATGGTTAATCTCTCTATAGATTATATTAGTAAAATAACCCATCGAGTAATGATGGTAGATACTGTAAACTTTAGTTATAGGTTAGATTTTATTGCAAATAAATTAATTCGAATAGATAAAAATGAAGAGCAAACTATTTTTGAATCAAGAAAATTAGAACGTAATGATATGTTTAGATGGATGCATAGTTCAATATTGGAAGAGAAAAATCAAAATTGTACGTTAAGTGAAGCCCAAGAGGTTATGAATACAATACATTTAATACAGGAGCAAAATTAATGGATAAGATACTATGTACAATTTGTGCTAGAGGTGGTTCAAAGGGTGTTAAAAATAAAAATATTAAACTGATTAATGGTAAGCCATTAATTGCTTATACTATTGAACAAGCAAAAAAGTCTGGGTTATTTGAACATGTTGTAATTAGTACTGATTCAGATGAAATAGCAAAAATTTCACAAGAGTATGGTGCTGAAGTATTTTTTAAACGTAATACAAAGATGTCAAGTGATACAGCTGGGAAATTGGAAGTTATTAGAGATGCTTTTGTAAGAAGTGAAGAGTATTATAATGAGAGCTTTGATTATCTTATTGATTTGGATGCAACGGCACCTTTAAGAGGGGTAGAAGATATTATTAATTCATTTAAACAATTTCAAAAAGAGAATAATGACAACTTGATAACAGCTATGCCAAGTCGTAGAAGTCCTTATTTTAATTTAGTTGAAGTTGATAATAGTGGAAAGGTCACTCTTTCTAAAACTTTAGAAACCAGTGTAGTCCGAAGACAAGATGCCCCTAAAAGTTATGATATGAATGCTTCTATTTATATATGGAAAAAAGACACTATTTTAAATGAAAATAGTCTTTTTTTAGAAAATACTGGACTTTATATAATGCCTGAAGAGAGGTCAATAGATATAGATACGGAATTAGATTATAAATTTGTAGAGTTTATTATGAAGGAAAATAATGCTGAAAGATAAAGTAGTAGTAATTACCGGAGGAGCAGGCTTATTAGGGCAAGAGTTTGTAAAAGCAGTAGTTGAGCAAAATGGTATAGCTATTATTGCAGATATTAATAGCTCATCTGGAATTGATACAAAAGATAGGTTATCAAAAGAGTTAAATAGTACCAATATTGATTTTGTAGAACTTAATATTACTTCAAAAGAGTCTCTACTTAATGGCATTGAGTATTTAAATGAAAAATATGGAAAGATAGATGCACTTGTAAATAATGCCTATCCTCGAAATAAAAATTATGCTAGACATTTTTTTGATGTAGAGCATGAAGATTTTGTAGAAAATTTAGGTCTAAACTTGGGTGGATATTTTACAACATCTCAACAATTTTCAAAATATTTTAAAGAGCAGGGCTATGGAAACATTATAAATATTTCTTCAATTTATGGTATAGTTGCACCTAAGTTTAACATCTATAGTGGTACAACAATGACTACACCTGTAGAGTATGCAGCAATTAAATCAGGGTTAATTCATCTTACAAAATATATGGCAAAATATTTTAAAGGAATGAATATTAAAGTAAATACTTTAAGTCCAGGAGGGATTTTTGATGCTCAGCCAGAAACTTTTTTAAATGCTTACAAAGAAGAGTGTTTAAGCAAAGGGATGTTAGACAAAAGTGACTTGAGTGGTACGTTGATTTATTTGTTAAGTGATATGAGTAAATATGTTAATGGTCAAAATATCGTTGTAGACGATGGATTTACTATATAAAAATAATGGAAATGAAATGAGTAAAAAAATATTTTGGTGTAAAAATTGTTTGAATATGTCAACAAGACCAAGAATAACCTTTGATGATAGAGGCTTCTGTAATGCTTGTCAATGGATGGAAGAGAAAAAGACAATGGACTGGGAACCTAGAACTCAAGAACTAGTGACATTACTAGATAAATATCGTTCTACAGATGGAAACTTTGATTGTATTGTTCCTGTTAGTGGAGGAAAAGATGGTTCTTATGTTGCTCATCAATTAAAACATAAGTATGGGATGAACCCACTGACTATAACAGTTAAGCCAGCACTCTCTCTTGAAGTAGGTGATAAAAATCTTATAAACTTTATTCAGTCAGGATACAATCATATTCATATCTCTTGTAATCCTGTTGTGTTAGATAGATTAAATAAATATGGTTTTATAGAAAAAGGTTTTCCTTATTATGGTTGGTTAATTGCTATTATGACAGCTGTTATAAAAACAGCTACTAATTTTAAAATTCCATTACTTTTTTACGGGGAAGATGGAGAGATAGAGTATGGTGGCTCAACTGAGAGTAAAAATAGAGCACTTTATGATGTAGAGTATATGAAAAGAGTTTACCTTGAAGGTGGACATAAAAAAGTATTTGAACGAATAAAAGACGATGGAGATATTAACGAAGCAGATTTAGCATTCTTTAAATTTCCAACAGATGAAGAGATTTCTAAAGTGGGATTATCTTTTACACACTTTTCTTATTTTGAAGCTTGGGATTCGTATAGAAATTATGTTGTTGCAAAAGAGCATTGCGGTTTTATTGAGAAAGAAGATGGAAACCATGATACATTTACAAACTTTGCTCAAAATGATCAAGCTTTAGTTCCTTTACATCAATATATGAAATATCTTAAATTTGGATTTGGAAGAACAACTCAAGATGTCGATATTGATATTAGACGAGGGTCTATGACAAGAGATCAAGCACTTAATCTAGTTAAGATGTATGATAATGCATATCCCCATGAATTAATAGATACTTTCTTAGAATATTATGACATGACAAAAGAAGAATTTGATGCTGTACTAGATAAATATGCAAATAGAGATTTATTTAAAAAAGTAGATGGTATTTGGGAACCAAAGTTTGAAGTAGGAGTTGACTTTATTATATGAAAATAGTCATCGTAGATTATGGTATGGGGAATATTAAATCCATAACAAGTGCCTTGAATTATATTGGGGTGGATGAAGTCATACTATCTAATGATGCAGATATTATATCAAGTGCAGATAAACTTATTCTTCCGGGTGTTGGTTCCTTTGCTAAAGCGATACAAAATTTAAAAGTATTATCTTTAGATAAAATTTTGAAAGAAGAAATCATTGAAAAACAAAAGCCTATTTTAGGCATTT